>Ga0272440_1000734_pt1 | contig 27757 bp, 27 predicted proteins | sample SSMMMBAug17_FD_192440 | JGI IMG/M metagenome (GOLD analysis project Ga0272440, IMG submission 192440) | Marine sediment archaeal communities from Little Sippewissett salt marsh, Falmouth, MA, United States - SSM-MMB-Aug17 | ecosystem: Environmental > Aquatic > Marine > Wetlands > Sediment ... | reverse complement strand
TTACATGCTACGTCCGATTATAAACACGGGACGCAGAGCGTCCAGGATGCATTCCCACGCAGAGCGTGGGAACGAGGGCAACGAGGGCAATAAATATGCCAGGAAAAACCAAAGTTGGACGATCATAGTCATCATATCGTTGCTCTTTCAACAAATGCCGAATTTTTTGGTTCTAAAAAAAGTATAAAGGCTGATTTTGGGTTAGAAATAGTCGCAATGATACAAATTCACATGCGCACAAATGAAAACGAATCGCTTGCTAAAAACCATTATCTAATAACAATCTCATTAACGATCCCTGTTTATCAGTATTCAAATAATATTGAGACATAAATTTCTGAAAATGCACATCTGATTCCATCAGGTGCGGGTGTTTCCAGGGCTGAACCTGATCTATTTCTTTAAAGGAATAACATTTGTCAGGCGGGCTGATGACATTATGATACCGACAAATCATGGGACGATATGGATAAATCATACATTGTCGGTCATCATTTAAAAATGGACAGGGAATCTTAAAACGCCGATATACACGCGCCTGTCGCATGATATCATTTGGAAAGCGAGTTTCAATTTCACGCTCTTTTGTATGTACCTTTCTTAAATTTCTGGAGATTGCCTTGTATTGCTTTCTGGATAGCGTTTTTTTGGCATGGTATTGAATATACCTTGCCTCCATCGGCACACTCGCAACTTGATAATGACAACATGCATCACAATGAATATTGCATGTAATGGGAGATGTGGCAGTTGTATTAAATTGATCCAGGGTTTCCTGCATTTTTTTATAGTATTGGGGGTAATCGTGTTCCAGAATCTGGTTGAGTGGAATTTTTTCGCCCATTACTTTTTTTGTCAGGGAGATCGCATAATCAAAGCAAGGATTTGATAGTATGGACATAAGTTACGATTCCTATGAAAAATAATCAAACATTTCACCCAACTGAATATTGCCAATCACTTTATTTCGATATTTTCGATACAGTTTTTTGCGTGCATCTTCCAAATGACGAGATGTAATGCCATGTTGATACGACACCACCGCTTCAATATAAGCTGCAAAATGATCACAGGCCTCAATTATTTGAGAGTCCAATGGTTTGATATTGGACGAGCCCTTGTCTTCATCCTTAAGATGGATGAAATACAATATTTCTTCCTTCCAACCAGGTGGGATAAGGGGCATGATTTGATCTTCAAGCATTGCGTTTTCCATGTCAGCAATGATATTTTTTAAGCCTTCAACAGACATTTTCACCGGTGAAATGATGTCGCGTGTCAAAACTTCAGGAAGGTCATGAAAGAATCCGCCATAATATATATCAACTTTTCGTTTGCTATCCGCATTGTTTTCTAAAGCACACAGATATGCTAGCATGGCAACAATCAACATATGTCCTAAGACTGATGTTTCAGGTAATTGCGGTGACATGGTCCATCGTTTTTGAAACCGAAGCTCCCCACAAAATCCGATCAAACGCGCTGTTTTTTTGCCCAATAAAATTTTTTGAACCCCCAATAAATCCATGTGATCTTCAATTTGATCTTCAATTTCTTCACGTGTTTTTTCGATGGTGTATTTAAACTGGTTATAAGGGTACAATAATTTAAATTCCCATTGGGTGGCAAGATAATGAGATGCCTGTAATATTTTTTTTTCAATGGCACTGGACGATTGGATAAAATAATTTTTGAATCGTTCAAAAAGGTCTGGATGATCAGCGGCCATACAGGGGGTCAACTTGTCGAAAACCCAGGCATTGAGCTGCTCCCCTTTTTGTCGCATCATTCGATGAAATACTTGCGGTTTGATATCAGTTAATGTGACGCGATGCAAGAATTCGAACATGGCGCCTTCGATTATATCTAACCATTGAATGGATTGTTGACGTTGGGACTGTTCAAATTTGGCCAAAACATATGCAATTAATACTTTATGCGCCTGTTTATCTAGTTCTGTCAGTAAGACCGGACTGACATGATCATTCCATCGACGAATAAATGCCGCTTCAAAAAATAACGAAATCAAGCCTTTTGATATCATGATAATCCTCAATTTCTTCAGTTCAGTGTTAAATTACTCGCCTTTCAAGACATCAATCATTGAATAGACTGTTTTGCTATTTTTCTGTAATATTTTTTTATACAAATATCTTGCAGCATCAAGAGTGCCAAATGCGTAAATAGATCGCCCATTTACATTATGTGTAAACTGAAATGAAACGGTTTGATCCTCAGAAACAAGTGAATAGGTGTGCCATGCATGACCATTTAAATAGGATTGGGGAACTCCCAACTGTTTGAGTTGAATTTCCGGGTTACGTTCCATAAAAATATCTTTTTCATGGACATCAACACCCAATGTTTGAAATAAAGGAATTAATGACCGTGCAGTCCCACTGACATCCGCTTTGCCCCGCTGATGACTCTCTGTAATTTCCATAGAGTAACCATCAAACAAACCGGGAAATTCTTTGGCCGCATATGCCAGCATGGCTTGAAAACCAACAATTTGTTTTCCCATATTCGGTGCGATAACTGCACATATTTTGGAATTTTGAACAGTTTCAACAATTCGGTTTCGATCTCCGCCGGTAGTTCCAAGAACAAAATGGATATCATGATCACAGTACCATTCACAGTTGTGAACAATTGCTGATGGATGGGTATAATCAATTGAAATTGCAGTTGCGATTTTGCTTTTATTTTTGGCCCAAAACTGTATTTTTTCATTTGGTGGGATAAGTGAAAAAACAAGGTTGTTTATCTTAAATTCGCGCGCTTCAATTTCAGGCCCGGTAAAAGAATAGGGTACAATTTCAAACTCATTTGACGACATCGCTTTTTCAGCAATGATTTGAGCCATGTTTCCAGGCAAACCATTAATCATAATTTTAATTGGCGTCATGATTTTTATTCCCTTTCTCATAATTTATTTGAGATGAAAACGTCTTTTTTGATGACCCTTTTCAACATTTTTTATCCATTTATTGACCTGCGCTGAATTTTTTGAAATATATTCTTTTGCCGCACCATAGGGGGATTTGTTCAGTTTGATTATTGAGTTCATCATTTCTTGAATTTCCTTGGGCGAACAATAGAATTTTTTTAAAAATGCGTAGGCATCACGCGCATCTTTCATAAAAGTGGGCTTGGCAATCGCAACAATCTGTTCGTCTTTGCTAAATACATCTTTTGAGTCTTGAAGAAATTTCAATTTCCATTGTGAAAAAATAATATGTGGCGTCCATGCCCCCAAAACAATCCATTCCAGCTTGCTTGAACATTCTTCAATTGTTTTTATCAATTGCTGCTCAGTCAATTCCACACACTTGACCTTTTTCAGACTGTAAGCCGCAATGGCACGTTTGGTCATTTCTATACTGCCCACATGTCCTTTAATACAATAAATTATGTTTTTAAAGCGTGATCTCTTTGAGTTTAATTGATCTAAGCGATCAATTGTGACATAAGTGGGTGTGACCAGACCAATTTGAACGCCTAGTGTAACAGGTTTTAAGATTTCAATCTGCCCCTTGTACTTTTTGAGTAATGCAGCATGTGATTGGGGAAGCCACGCAGATACCATCGCATCAACCTTACCTGTTGCAACTTCTCGCCATAGTTTCTCCACTGGATATGCAGTCATTTTCACAGATGTGCCCAGTTTTTCCAGCAGAACAGCTTTGACGACATTTGATGTTATAATTGAAGTTGAATCGTTGGTATATCCCAACGTTAATTCATTACAATAAGCAATTGATTGAATTGCGATTCCAACGAGAATGCAAATCATCCAAGAACGATATTTGAAAATCATTATTACCTCCTGATATTATTTGATATTTATTTTCCTTGTTCATCAATTGGACCAGTCGTTAAAATGGGCTCAGCATGAATTTTTTTCGCATCCATCATGGTCACAATACGTTGTAATGCGCTTTTTATCATTGATTGTTCCCAGTCCTCAAGATTATTGAATTGCTCAACAAAGGAATCTTGAAGTAAGGAAGGCGCCTTTTTTAATAACCGATCTGCCTTTTCAGTGGTTAGCACCAAAACACGCCGCCGATCTTTATCGCTTCGTCGACGGCTGATCAATCCTCTTTTTTCCAGTCGTTCCAGTATGCCTGTTACAGTCGCCTGCCTGAGGCTTACAATCTTTGATAACTCCCCAACAGAAACCTCGCCTTCATCATCCAATGTTTTTAATACAGTCAGTTGGGGCCCGGTTAATCCAAATCGTTTGACCAATGCTCTGGAATGCAGGTCTATAGATTGAATGATTCGCCGCAATTCTGTCAATACAGCATCACTGGCGGATTCATTATTTTCTCGATTCATTTTGATAATTTGGTTCTTTGTAGATTGAAAGATACATCATGATTTAGCCTTATATTGAGGACAGGCTGTTTTGTCAAGAAACAAAACAATCATGCACTTTTTTTTAAACATAAATCTACTTAAAATATTTTTTGAATATTTGCAACATTGTCTTGATTATGATATAGTTTTTTTTTTAATAATATCAACCCATCTCAATCAAATGAAGATAAAAATTATGAAAGCATTGCCTGTAAATCAATTGAATACAATAATTCTATTGCTTGCAACAATTATGCAAGCGTGTACAAACACACCGATAAAAAAACCGGATCAATGGCCCTTGGCAAAAAATGCAATTCAAATAGAAATTCTGGCGGACAAAAATTTGAATATTTATGAAGGTACCCCGCATGCAGTACCCATTTGTTTTTATCAGCTTTTTCACCCAGATTTTTATAATAAATTGGCATCATACCCGGAAGGTTTTAATCGGTTACTGGAATGCCGATCCTTCCATCCAAGTGTGGCACGAATCCATCGTGTGACCATACAACCCAATGAAAAAAAGTCAATCGTGATGAATCGAGAAAAAGATGTCAGGCATGTTGCTGTTACAGCCGGTTATTTTTTTAAAGATAAGAATAAAATATCACGTATAATTGATATCCCTGTACGTGCAGTACGTCCGGCTCTGATTAAATCGACTGAAATTGTCAGGCCGGCACCATTAGAAATTCGACTAAGGCTTGGTCCTGAAAAAATTGAATAATGACAGGTTGTTCCCAATGATTTCAAATGAGCGATTTTATATTTATATTTTATTATTTCTGTTTTTTTGTATCGATATTGGCCTTGTTAATGGCACAGAATACCCGATCCTTTTTGATGATCAGGATGTTCCCTTTAATTTCAATTATGAAGTTCGTATCTACAGTTCTCGAAAAAGCTGTATAAAAAAAGAAGGGACCCCCGTAAAGTACCAAATTTATTCAAGGAATGCGAGGTTGACTGTTTCGGATGATACATATTCGCCATCGTCATTGTGGGCAAAAGTTGTTCAGGGCAAAATAGATCGATCTTTATGTTCCCAGGGGAAATTGCAAAACTATTCGGTTCGATTTCGATTGAAACCCAATCTTTTTGGTGAAAAACGAATTATCATTGTCGTGGCCAATTCTGACAAACTGGCATTTGGTATGGGGGGCTGGAAAATTTGGTATTCCTTGATTCATACCATGATCAATTGTTATACGTCCCGCTTACCGGTTTCTCTGGTTGCACTGAATGAAGACAATCAGTTGGATTTTGTCGTTCAGGCTGAGGATATTGTTCACATGCAGCGTTCATATCGCCTGACCAATCCCTATCCTCAACTGACACAACAAATTAAAAGTCGGATTACAATGGATCAACAAATTGTTCATCCAATGAAATCGTTATACGCGGTACATGATTATTTCAAAGATAGAGTAAAAAAAGTAATTTATATTACGGATTTCAGCAATGTGCCAGATATCCCGCGCATGCGACTCAATCCGAATTATGCAAAAATTCCACTTCACTGGAATAATAATGGTATTCTGCTGAATGTTGTTACAAATGGCAGATGTCAGGCCTGGAAAAAAGTTCATGCCGTATGCTACAAAACGAATTCATTAAGGATATCGATGCTTACGCATATTTTGCATGAAAATTAATGGCTAATTTTATTGACTATCAAGCGAGAAGGATTACTCATGAAAACAAAAATGAAATGTATTATTGGTTACATGATGACAGTATTATGGTTTACATCTTCGATGGCCATGGCCGGCGATGGAAGCTGTGATTGTAAACGTTTTAACTTGCCGGAAACCGGGGATGTTAACTTTACGTGGACTGTCAAGGTTCTATCTGATGATGTTCCTTTGTATGAGACATCTACAGCCAATAGTCCCAAGGAAACGTTGAAATTCAATCAAAATTTCAACATTGTCAAAGCAGATGGCAAAAGACTTCAGGTCCAAAGACATCAGGATATGGAACCATATGGATGGGTTGAACGTAAGTCATTATTGTGTGCGTTAAAACCTTTGAAATCTCAGTCTGGCTTAGACAAAAAGTTTTATATTAAAACAGCCACGCGTATACGTTCAGACAAACCAGCCACTGTTCGCGCGTATGCCAGACCTGACAGTGATACCTGTGGATCTGGCGGATGCCGCGAACTGGCACGATTTGATGGCTATTTTATTTTTGATAATGCGAATGGCAGATATCTGCTGGCAGATGCCTATAAACTCAGGCCTGAAAATCGACTGGTGGGATGGGTAGATGCAAACGATGGATTTATATGGGATACCGCTTATGGCCTTCGTCCCAAAGAAAATCTCGTGTTTCCGAAAGATAGTCCAAAAGCAGGACAGGAACGTGTTGTTTATGCATATCTAAGTGAAGAAGAGGCCGAGAAACGACACAATGGCCGTCCCATTTTAGGCGGAGAGCGCTGGTACAAATATGCGTTACGCATTCCGATTCTGGGACGTCAAAAGAATTTGTTTAAGGTTGTCATGCCTCTTGCGGGGGTTGGGGTCAGTCAATCAGATAAATATGGCCGCATTGTGATTTCGGATAAACGTCGTCAGGCCACTGAACAGGCAATTGAAAACATTTTAAATATTAAAAATGTCGATATTTTTTTTCTTATTGATGGCACACGCAGTATTGAGCCTTATCTGGCATCCATCAAAACAGTGGTTGAAGAACTGAAAAACCGAATCAGTAAAAATCCGGAATTGGGGGTTATTTCATCACGATTGGGATTTGGGATTTATCGAGATAAGTATGCAGAGGAAACAGAGCTGGGCTATTGGCATTCATTTCCCAAAAACTGTGCAATGGATAACGCGTCCATTGAAAAAAATCACAACAAATTTATGAATGAAATGGATATGATTATCCAGGCCATGTTGAATTATGAAATGAAAGGCGACAAGGATTTTGAAGAAAATTCCTTTGGCGGCATTCAAAAATTTATTGACAACGAATTGACCAACTGCCCGGACCGTTTGAAAATCTTGTTTGTCATTGGTGATCATGGTTACAGTGCAGCCAATCAAAAAAAATTATATGGCAGAAAACCCATTTCAAGAACATCAATTATCGCCAGTTTACAGGGAGATCAAGCCAATGGCGTAATGCCGGTGATCACTTACTTTATTCAAACACCATACAAAGCGGATAAATCAATAAAATTATCCGAATCGACCAGCCGAAAAGCATATGCTTTATTTAAAAAACAGGCAGAATCAATCCTTACCGGCTTGAAAAAACAAACCCCAAAAATGAAAACTGAACGTTATTATCTTCAATCTGATGATTCAAATATTGGAAAAAAAGTGATTGATGGAATTTCTGCCTTTATCAATCCAAAGGCGGTATCTGCTGTTAATGAGGTTATTCTTGACCTGAGAGGCGGGGCATCATTGGCAGAGACAATTGAAAGATGGCAAAACTACAATGATTTCAATAACTTGCCTGGTCTTTTCTGGGATTTAATTGCCAATGCAGGATGTAAATATCTGGGGGATCAGTGTTCCAGTCGGATTATGGATACAATTTTAGAAGGCTACATTCCCATATCCAATGATATTGTTGTAGACATATGGTGTACAGCAGGTGACTTAAAAAAATATCGTACCATTATGGAAGGTATTTTGGAGTCCAGTGAATATCAACATGGAAAGTTTATTCGAACAGAATTGGTATATGGCTTGGTAACGACACTTCAGCGTCTGGTGCCAAGTCCACCGCCTCCTGAAACAGGTGAAACATTAATTGAATATGTAAGCCGGATTTCATACCTTCCTGTACGCCAGGACAGTCCTTTGTTCAGATATTCCATTCAGGAGCTGGAAAGTCGGGATAAAGTACCAGATTGTGAAGTCGAACGTTTATTTTCCTGGATCGGCAATGTAAATAACTTTTTGTATTACATAGCAGATAACAAACGTCCGGTCTTTGAAGTTCGTAAACAGCCAGGAAAATGTGCGTCAGGCAATGACATACCCTATGTTGTGCCCGGTTCCATATTAGGAAAACATTTTTCAGACAATAATATGAGTTATTCTCATCCGCTGGGAGGAACAACTATTTATTGGATACCCAAAAAATATTTACCATGAAGTCCATTATATTAGCATCGCAATCCCCCCGCCGAAAGCAACTACTTGAGCAGGCGGGGGTTGCATTCAATATTGTTCCAGCCCATATTGATGAAACCCCTTATTTAAGCTATCCTCCTTCAGATGCTGTAAAAGCATCTGCACAGGCCAAGGCAGATCAGGTATGCAATCAATTTCCAGAGCATTGGGTCATCGCTGCTGATACCATTGTTGTTATCAATAATAACATTTTAGGCAAACCAGAATCTAAAAATCATGCACGTAAAATGTTGCAGACACTTAGTGGAAAAGCGCATATTGTTTTTACTGGTTTTTCAATTTGTTGCCTGGAACAAAATAAAAACATTACTGATATTGTAAAAACTAGTGTTCAGTTTAAACAATTATGTGATGATGAAATTGAATGGTATCTTCAAACTGATGAACCCTACGATAAAGCTGGCGCATATGCCATTCAAGGCATTGGCGCTTTTATTGTGAAATCAATTGATGGCTCCTATACGAATGTCGTTGGGCTGCCGGTATGTGAAGTCATGGATATATTAATGAAACAAAACATAATTAAGCGAAAATCCAATGAATATTAAAGATAATTTAATACGTATTAACGAAAAAATTGTAGATGCCGCACAAAGGTGTCATCGCAAGCCCGAAGATATCCAACTGGTTGCTGTAAGTAAAAAACAACCCATAGAAAAAATTTGGCATGCCTTTCAGGCTGGCGCAAAAACCTTTGGAGAAAATTACATTCAAGAGGCACGTGATAAAATTGAGGAAATATATAAGATCGCACAGGAACAAAACACACCGACGCCATCATGGCATTTTATCGGTCATCTGCAACGCAATAAAGCCAAATATGCCGTGCGGTACTTTGACATGATCCACTCTGTTGATAGCCTTGCGTTGATGGAAGAACTTCACCGATATGCAGAAAAGCGGGATAAATGTCAAAAAATATTGATTCAGGTGTCAACCGGCGAAAAACAAAAATCAGGTATGACATCAGATAAAATATTATCATTGGTTCAAAACGGTATGAAATTAAGTCATATTTCAATATGTGGACTGATGGTTATGCCGCCTTATGCGCAGGATCCCGAGGCCTCAAGACCCTATTTTCAAAACCTTTCACAAATGCTTTCGCAAATTAAGATGACAATATCTGATCGCCCGGATCATCCTTTAAATCAGTTATCTATGGGGATGACCGGTGATTTTCAGGTTGCTATTCAGGAAGGCGCCACTTTTGTGCGGGTCGGGACGGCTATTTTTGGAAAACGTGAGAATACTAAAAATGCACTTTTTTCCAAAAATACAAATCACTATATATCAGAAAAAATCGCAAATAAAAATATGGAGTTTTCCAGATATAATTCTGCTTAATATCATGAATTAATTCATGGGGCGTTAACTCAATTTCAATATTTCGCGCTTTCCTAAATTCCAAAAGGCGCATTGGAACAGGCATCAAGCGAAAGACACGATGATTCACCACGTTTCAATTTATAATAGGCCAGGGAGGCAATCATTGCAGCATTGTCCATACATAAGGCCATTGGCGGAAAGTATAGTTTCATTTTTTGTTCGGCAGTGGCGTCGGTAAAGGCTTGTCTGAGTTGACTATTAGCGGATACGCCACCTGCAACAGCAATGGTTTTAATGCCCTCTCTTATTGCTGCGCGCATCGTTTTTTTGACCAGTACATCAACAACTGCCTGTTGGAATGATGCCACAATATCAGGAATGGGAATATCGTCCCCCTGTTTCATTAATTTCTTGACTGTTATTAGTACAGCTGTTTTTAAGCCGCTAAAACTAAAGTCATCATTTTTTTTTTTCAGCATGGGGCGTGGAAAACGAAACGCTTTAGGGTTCCCATTTTTTGAAAGTTGATCAATAATCGGTCCACCAGGAAATCCAATATTCAAAAATTTAGCGACCTTATCAAAAGCTTCGCCAGCAGCGTCATCCAATGTCATGCCCATAAGCGTGTGTTCACCATGTCCATGCACATGAATGAGCATATTGTGTCCCCCTGAAACTGTTAAACACAAAAAAGGAAACTCAATATCTGGATGATCCAAAATAACAGAATAAATATGCCCTTCGATATGATGTAAACCAATAATGGGAATATTTTTCGTAAATGCAATCACTTTTGCTGCCGCAACGCCAACTACCACAGAACGTAACAAGCCTCGCATCGCATTGACACCAATGCCATCAATATCATCATAGGAAACATTCGCATCTTTCAAGGCGCTTTCAATAACACAGGTGATCACTTCAGTGTGTTTTCTTGCTGCAAGTTCCGGAACAACCCCACGATATTTTTCATGCACAGATTGTTGATCCCAGATAACATTTGATAATATGGCGTGTCCATCTTTAACAACCGCTGCGGATGTATCATCACAGGCGGTTTCTATGCCCAATATATTCACAATTTTCTCCAGTTGTTGAATTATCCAAAAAAAAATTATGTATATCAGGAATCAGTTAAATATTCAAGAATGTTCATTCGTGGAAAGAAAACACTGAAAATATGTTCTTTATTTCAAAAAATATTCGTTCAGTTTTTGTTCTGTAGAGACTTAGAATTCTACGTCTACACGACTTTTTTTGTTTGTTCAAAATAAATGATCATTCTATTTTTTGGGTATTTCCAAAAAATCGCCAGAATATTTGGAATAAATTTTGCTGGATCATTCATTCATGAAAAAAATATCAGTTATCATACCTGTGTATAATCAGAAATCCATAATTTCATGTAATGTATCAAAAGTCTTATCAGTAATGAATAATTGTGGATATCCCTATGAAATGTTACTGATTAATGATGGCAGCATTGATGGAAGTGATCAAATATTGTCCCAATTGCACCATGACAATATTCGTTGTATTTCAAAAGAGAATCAGGGATTGGGATCGGTATTTAAACTGGGATTCTCATTGGCATCCGGGCAATTATTAATACTACTGGATCTTGATTTGTCATATGACGTTCAAAACATCTATAAAGTTATTGATTTGGCAAAAAATTGGGACTGTGTTGTTTGTTCCAAATTTGCTGATATGAATAATTATCCTTTTCACAGAAAAATATTGAGTTTGTTGAATTATCTTTTTTGTCAATATTTTTTTAATATCTCTGTTCGTGATATGGGGAGCGGGCTTGTTATGGTACACAAACATTTTGTTCAAAACGAATCATTTATTTGCACTGGATTTGGCATTCATTGCGAATTTTTTCTCATGTTACAGAAAAAAAATGCAAGAATCATGGAAATTCCTGTTCAATATAAACATTATCCTGGCACATATCGGTTATTTTTTCACAGCTTTCAAACAATAAATGAACTAAAATCAATTCTTTTTAAAAATTAAAAATCCATCCCTCAAAAGATTTTGAATACAAAAAAATACAACATGATGCTTGCAATTATGAAATATTAATGATATTTTTAATCAAATAATTGATAAATCTCAACATGAAATATTTTCCCATCTTCAAGCAACGATATTTGGTCTTCATGCACATTGAATAAAAATCAAAAAAGAATGTTTTATTTATATGAATTGCAACCGGCAGAAATTTATAACACTGTATACAACGCTTGCAATTTATTAAATTTTAATCTTTTAACAGGAGGAGATGATGAAAAAAGGTATGTCAGTACTTTTGACAGGCATTGCAGTCATGATTGCATGTTCAGGCATTGCCACAGCTGGACTCATGGACACATTGGGTCTTGGATCAAAAGCAACAGCTTTGGGAGGCGCATTTTGCGCATATGCAGATGATCCCTTTGCAATTTACTACAACCCGGCTGGATTAACGCAAATTGATCAATTTACTGTATCTAATGGTGTTCATATTGCTTATCCATCGATAAAAGTAAACAGCTTTCATGTTGAGGGGGGACAATACAAAGTTTCTGGAAGTGTACGAGACATGAAAAACGTGGGCCTCAATGGATTTGCCGATATATCAAATAAAGAAAGAATTGTACCGGCACCACATTTTGCAACAGCTTACCCTCTCAGCAAAAAATTGGTTGCCGGCTTTGCAGTTTACGCTCCCTTTGGCGCATCAGCGTATTGGCCTGAAACAAACAATCCCGGCGCTTATAACTCAACTTTTGGCAGCTTTACCAGAATTGCTGCAACGCCAACAATTTCGTATATGCTTAATGACAGATTGTCATTTGGATTTGGTCTTTCATTGGGTGTCACTGAAGTGAAAGCAGAAAGAATTTTCTATGTGCCTCCTGAAGTTAAAGAGCAATTACAAACCCAATATCGTACGCTTGTGCGAAATAACTCAAAACTTCAACATAAGATAAAGGCGGCCATTGATGCTGATGGACAAAAAGTTGTTGCGGAATTACTGGATCCATTTAACTATTCTTTTAATTTAGGCGCGATGTACCGACTGTCTGACAAGATTACATTGGGACTCACATATCGGAGTCGCGCTGATGTTAAAGTTAAGGGTGATGTAGAATTGGAAGGGCTCAAGGAATCCTATGGCATCACTGATGCGGGGAATGAAGTTCTGTCTCAGGTTGATGGCGAAACAAATGTTGATCATCCGCCTCAATATCAGTTTGGTATTCGATGTCAGCCATCAGAAGATTTTTCTGTGATGATTGATTATGTCTGGACCCGATGGAGCATTATTGATGGATATACGATGAAACTCTCACCCAAATTACTGGACAATCGTGAAGAAGAAAATTTTGTACGTGATTGGCAGGACACCAGTCAGATCCGATTTGGTTTTGAATGGGTGTCTGATGACTTTGTGACTGTCCGATGCGGGTATTACTTTGATCCATCACCTGTTCCAGATGACACCTTTGATTTTGGATCTTCTGATGTGAACAAATCGGTGTATTCATTAGGCCTTGGTTTTAATATGGGACAACTGACCATAGACACTGTATTTCAATACATTACATCTGAAGATCGAGAAAGCGCAGCCTCTGGCACTGAAAATGAACCATTGACCGCTTCTTACGAATTTTTGTACGAACAGGATCTGGATGCAGAAGCTTTTGATCAGGTCGCTACATATAAAGCTTATATGCAGGTTTGGGCAGTCGGCATAACTGCAAACTATGCATTCTAGTTTTTTTGATTCAATTCGTACACAATATCATAGGAATGCTCGGGAAATAACATGCTCATTTTTCTTGATCGTCCAAAAAAATAAGGTCGTGTAGAGACGTAGCATGCTACGTTTCTACAGTACATTTACCTTAAAACGAACAATATCAATAATGGGAAAGTTATTATCAGAGAATTCCATAAAATTTCGGATAGGTCTGTTTGTTGGGTCTATCCGACTTATATCATCACAAAAGAATTGGCCCCTCAATAAAATATTGTGGTTCATTATCGACCAAACACAAAAAAGTATGCATTTTTATCTACCAATATTATTAAGAAATACAATGTCTGTGTCAAGCTGACACCAAAAGCTGAGCGCTTTTTTACAACTATTGTTTTTCCGAGTTACAAGGACGTTAATTCAACAAATTTAATCCTTTTTCAGCCTTTGTGCAGCGTACACCAGATCATTCAAACAAAAGAGAAAAAAAATGAATATACAAACAGATTGGGACTTAATCGTGATAGGTGGTGGTATCACCGGTGCCGGGATACTTCGGGAAGCTGCCCGAATGAATTTAAACGTATTATTAGTAGAACAAAATGATTTTGCATGGGGAACATCAAGTCGATCCTCCAAGCTCGTGCATGGCGGATTAAGATATCTAAAAGAGGGACGAATATTTCTAACACGCCATTCTGTGGTTGAGCGAGAACGTCTTATTTCTGAGGCCCCCGGACTGGTTGATCCACTTGGCTTTCTGATGCCCATTTATAGCGATCATGGCGCCAGCAGATGGTTAATCAAAATGGGCCTCAGCGTTTATGACCTTCTGGCCTGGAAAAAACAACATAAATATTTTTCTCGTTCGGATTTTATTCAGGAAGTCCCCCATATCAGACAAACAAATCTTGTGGGCGGCTTTCGTTTTGTTGATGCCCAGGTTGATGATGCTCGTCTGGTGCTTCGGGTACTTGATGAAGCCCTTCAAAATGGGGGCTCAGCCCATAATTATACAAAGGCAAAAGAGATTATTCGAGATAATCAAGGAAATGTTAGCGGGCTGGTGGTTGAAGATACCGAAACATCAATAACGCAAACACTTCATACAAAAGCAATTATCAATGCCAGTGGCTCATGGGCCGAACAACTTCATCCCTCACCACAGACCGGACTGCATTTAAGACCGCTTCGTGGCAGTCATTTAATTTTTCCACTGTCAAAAATTCCTGTGAAAGAAGCGGTCAGCTTTGAACATCCTGATGACCATCGGCCAGTATTTGCGATTCCCTGGGAGGGTGCTGTTTTGTTTGGCACCACTGATGTTGATTTTGACAGGGAATTACATCAGGAGCCTGTTATTACCAGACAAGAAGCAGATTATTTGCTGGCTGCTGCGCAAGCTCGATTTCCAAATCTCGGTATCAATGAATCTGACTGTATTTCGACAATTGCTGGTATTCGTCCGGTATTGAGTGCGCATAAAAAAGATCCCTCAAAGGAATCCAGAGAACACGTCGTTTGGGTTGATAAAGGACTTGTTACCATTACCGGTGGAAAACTGACAACATTCAGGTTACTTGCATGGGATGCGCTAAAAGCAGCACAGCCATTTTTATCGAACTTTTCTACTCAAGGCAAAGGACAACCAGTCTTTACTAAACCGGATACGTCCATTGAAAAGCCATCATCCATGTCACAATCGGATTTTCAACGATTATGTGGTCGATATGGCAATAAGGTAAAAGAAATTCTTTCACAGGCAAATGAAGAAACACTTCGCATTATTCCCAATACGCATACATTTTGGGCAGAATTACCATATGTTGCTGCTGACGAATATGTTCGTCATTTGTCCGATATTCTCCTCCGAAGAGTACGAATTGGTTTACTATTGCCAGAGGGCGGGAGAGAACATCTGGAAAGAATTCAAACCCTGTTATCTCCTGTAATGGCCTGGGATAAAGATCGCTGGGAGTCAGAAAAGAAACAGTACATTGCTCATTGGCAAAAAGCGCATGGCGTACCATTTTAAGTAAACTGGAAAAAAGAAATGTCCAAAGATTTACTACTTACAATTGACAATGGCACTCAAAGTATACGTGCCCTGATTTTTGATCTAAGCGGCAATCTGCAGGCAAAAGAACAGGTAAAATTCAAACCACCATATCTATCCCCCGAACCCGGTTGGGCCGAACTTCCACCAGAAAAATACTGGGAGTCACTTTGCACTGTTTGTCAAAGGCTATGGCAGACATCGAGAATAGTAAAAACGAGAATTGCGGGTGTATCTGTTACAACGCAACGGGGTACTGTGGTCAATGTAGATCAAACGGGAAAAGCCCTGCGTCCAGCTATCTTATGGTTGGATCAACGTAAAATTGATACACCACCATCCACTCATCCCCTCTGGGCAATGATTTTTAAGGCCCTGGGGGCCACACAAACAATTGAATTTTTTGTAAAGGAAGCTGAAGCCAACTGGATTTTTTTAAATGAACCGAATATTTGGAATCAAACGCATAAATTTCTATTGTTATCCGGCTATTTAATTCATCGACTCATTGATCGATTTGTCGATTCCATTGGCGCGCAAGTTGGTTTTATCCCATTCGACTACAAAAGCTTGAAATGGGCACCATCATGGAGCTGGCAATGGAAACATTTACCAGTTACACCAGATATGCTGCCGACCTTATACCCCCCTGGTCATATTTTGGGGCAAATAACATCAAAAGCCGCAGCAGCAACCGGTATTCCCGAAGGTCTACCCCTTGTGGCGGCTGCAGCAGATAAAGCCTGTGAAATAATCGGTTCCGGCGGAATTGATCCCACAATTGGATGTCTGAGTTTTGGGACGACTGCAACAATCAATGTGACCCATAACCAATATATTGAACATACACGATTGATCCCACCATATCCATCAGCCATTCCAGATTATTTCTCAATCGAAGCGCAGATTTCACGCGGATTTTGGATGGTCAGCTGGTTTATGGAAGAGTTTGGGCATTTTGAAAAAAATCAGTCCCAAAAAAGCGGCGTGCCGGTTGAAAAACTTTTTGATCAAATGATTCAGGATATTCCCGCAGGCGCTATGGGTTTGATTCTTCAACCCTTCTGGTCTCCTGGCGTAAAATTTCCTGGACCGGAAGCCAAGGGCGGCATTATTGGCTTTGGTGATGTACATACACGTGCACATTTGTATCGTTCCATTCTTGAGGGTTTGGCCTATGCGTTACGAGAAGGCAAAGAGCGAATTGTCAAACGCACCCATATCCCTTTGGAAAAACTTCGCGTTTCTGGTGGCGGTTCACAAAGTGATACCGCCATGCAAATCACTGCGGATATTTTTGGTATACCGGCTGAAAGACCGCATTTGTATGAAACATCCGGTCTAGGGGCGGCAATTGATGCTGCTGTGGGATTGAATTTCTATCCAGATTTTAAATCAGCGATTAAGGAAATGGTTCGTTCAGGCAAAAGATTTGACCCCATAGATAAGAACCAACATATCTATGATCAATTATATGAATGTGTGTACAAACGCATGTATCAGCATCTAAAACCAATGTATGATCAAATTCGACGCATAACAGGTTATCCGGAATAAGCAATCATGACGATTCGACAATTGTTTCAAAAACGCGAAGCATCATTTATATCTCCCTATGGATGTCGGAGTGATCAAACAAAAGGCAGGTCAATTGAAGAACGTCCCTGTCCCATTCGTACTCCATTTCAAAGGGACCGAGACCGCATTGTTTACAGCAATGCCTTTCGAAGATTAAAGCATAAAACCCAGGTTTTCTTATCGCCTTTGGGAGACCACTACCGAACCCGACTGACGCATACGCTTGAAGTGTCTGAAATTGCCAGAACCATTGCCCGCGCCATGCGGCTCAATGAGGATCTTACTGAAGCCATTGCTTTGGGGCATGATTTGGGACATACACCTTTTGGACATGGCGGTGAAACAGCTTTAAAGGAAATCTTTTCCGAACATTTTTCTCATAATGAACAAAGTATTCGTGTGATCAATATTTTAGAAAATCGCGGATCTGGTTTGAACCTGACTTATGAAGTCAAGGATGGTATTATGAAACATTCCAAAGGGGGGTATGGTCAGATAATCCCAACAGAAAAGAAGGATAGTGCCCTTACAATTGAAGGTCAGGTTGTTCGCATTGCAGATATCATGGCTTATTTAAATCATGATCTTGATGATGCCATCCGAAGTCAGGTGATTCAACGCAATCAAATACCCAAAAATTGTATTCAGGTGTTTGGCAACACGCATTCAGAAAGAATTACGTCAATGATAAAAGATCTGGTTTATTCCAGTGTTGAAAAAGATAACCGCCTGAAATTAATACTCAGTAATGAATGCCTTTCAGCAATGCAAATGCTCAGGGACTTTTTGTATGAAAATGTCTATCGCTCACATCGCGTGCATAATGAATTTATAAAAGCCAAAGCAATCGTTTCCAAATTGTATTATCACTTATTAGACCATCCTGAAATTTTTCAGCAAGCATTACAAGATCTTGAAATGGCTCCCTGTCCGGATAATTGTCAACCCAATAAACGTCAGGTTGCAGATGTTATTGCAAGTATGACTGATCGGTATGCTTTGAATCTGTACAAAATGCTCTTTTTTCCTTCATCAATTGTATAATTGGGTCACACAATTCTGCATACATTTGACATATATCGTAAAAATATGGTACACAAATTTGTATATGTAGAAGAAAAGGTTAAAAAAGTTTGAAATTAGTAAGGAATTTTTGAAATATGTTCGTCAGGGGTTTTTGTAGAGACGTAGCATGCTACGTCTCTACACGACCTTATTTTTTTGGACGATCAAGAAAAATGAGTATGTTATTTTCCGAGCATTCTTAGTGCATTCAAGATAAATGAGCATTTTTCGAGATTTCCTAAAGGAGCGTATAGTGAAACGGACTGCCATTTATCCAGGGTCCTTTGATCCTGTCACCAATGGTCATCTGGATATTCTGGAAAGGGGACTGTATCTTTTTGATCATGTCATCATGGCGATTTTGGTAAATCCATCGAAAAAATCTTTGTTCTCTGTTGATGAACGGATAGAAATGTTAAAAGAGAGTACCAAGGATATTGAAAATGTAAAAATCGGCACATTTGATGGTTTGCTTGTTGATTATGCGAAAAGCTGCAATGCGGCAGCAATTTTACGAGGCATGCGTGCGGTCTCTGACTTTGAATATGAATTTCAACTTGCACTCATGAATCGTCGTTTCAATCGAGATATTCAAACAGTTTTTTTAATGACCGGTTTGCGATGGATTTATACCAGTTCGTCAATTATCAAAGAGGCCGCTCGATTTGATGGTGATATTTCTGGAATGGTGCCGCCATTTGTACTTCAAAAAATTAAAACAAAAATAAAAGAAACGATGTAGTTTTTAGGAAAACGCTCAAATCTTTAGATTTGGGCGTCCCACAACTGAAATAGTGGACTCCAGTCGTTCAAAAAGGGAGTACTTATTTTTCGAACATTCCTTATTCTGATATCTTAACACGCCGAAGAATACTATACACAGGCAAATCAGCCCGCAGCAGAATAAACATGCCATGATTGGCAGTTGAGACTTTCGTATGGTCTTTCAACGTCAATGTCTCTGGCAATTCAACCATGGTAAATTGGCCGGATGGCAATAGAACTTCTAATGTTTCTCCTGCATGAATGGTATTGCGAACATTAATCAACACATGGTCATTTTGGGATTGATTGCTCACATCACCCACAAAACGTGCGAAAGCGGTTGATTGTCTTTGGGAAATTGCGTAATCATCAGGCGTAATGCCGCCTTTCATGAATCCATATGAATATCCCCGATTGCTAATACGATTAAGCAATGCCATGCCTTCTTTTTCAGTGAAGGTCGTGCCATCAATAACCTGCCGATAAAATGCCACTGTGGATGCCACATAATGTATTGATTTCATTCGCCCTTCTATCTTAAAAGAATCAACCCCCAATCGTTGCAATTGCGGTACAAAAGGAAATAAGGCCAATTCCTTTGTATTCATTAAATACGTACCGCGTTCGTCTTCAAAAACTGGAATATACTCATTGGGTCGTTTTTCTTCAACAAGACCATATTTCCATCGGCATGGGTGTGTACATTCGCCGCGATTGGCTTTTCGACCGGACAGATAATCACTGATTGCACATCGTCCTGAATACGAAAAACAGACAGCACCATGGATAAAAACTTCTGTTTCTATGGCACACGCCCTGATATTCGACTGGATTTCTGCAATTTGTTCAAGAGACAACTCACGCGCGAGATTCACACGTTTTACGCCTGACTCAGCGTATGCCATTACCGCTTGATAACTGACAGTGTTTGCCTGTGTACTGATATGAAGGGGAGTCTGTAATCCATTTTTTTGTAGCGCCCAGATTACACCTGGATCTGACACAATAAAAGCATCAACGCCAATTTCTTCGAGCTTTCTGGCAGAATCAATCAAACTATCGTATTCATGAGACCAGGGATAAATATTTAATGTGACATAACCTTTTTTATTGTGCTTTCTTAAATATATCATGGCACTGTCAACATCATCAATACTGAAATTGCCTGCATAGTTACGAAGCGAAAAGGATTGAATGCCAAAATAAACAGCATCAGCACCATATTGAACAGCCCACTTGAGTTTTTCAAGCGTTCCGGCCGGGGCAAGCAGTTCTGTCATGGTTAATTCTCCATCCAATAATCGGGAGGATCAAGCGCAGCATCGATAACAATCAACGAGCGATTCCCCAGACTTTCTTTCATATTTTGATAATATGCCTGATTTTTGACAATGTTCTTTTTTTCTTTTGTATTCGGATAGATTGCCAGAAATTGATTGGCTGAAGACTTTGCAGATTGTTGACGTTCCAATTGATATGTATGGGCTTCAGCCATAATTTTAGATGCGTCACCACGTGCATCGGGCACAACACTGTTCTCGTAACCCAGCGCCCGATTGACTTGATTTTGTTTGTATTGATACGATGCCACCACACGCTCAAAGGCATCAGCAACAGATATGGGCGGATGAACATCTTTGAAATGCACTGAAAGCACTTGGATACCTGTTTTAAATTGATCAAGCTTTTTTTGTAGCTTGTGATGCATATTTTTGACAATCATTCTCCGATGAGATCCAGTGATATGATCAAATGTATGGATCGCCAATAATCGTGACAGCGTCTGATATGCAAATTCTTCCATCAGTTTAACAGGCTGAGAATGTTCATAAATATACATTTGAATATTTTTTATCCGATAATGAATTGATACATAAGGATATACAAAATTTTGATCACCGCTGATAAAGGGTTCTTCAGTGCCATGTTTTTTGGTCCAAAGCAAAGGGGTTGATTTATTGATTGAAATATTGCCAATATGAATTTCTTGAATGGTGGTCACATCCTGGATGCGGACACGTCCCAATGGCCAGGGCCAAACCCAATGCATGCCAGGGCCAACAGTGGGTAATCTTTCTCCCAGATGTTCGGCGCATGCTTGCTCCCGGTAATCAACCCTATAGATACCGGTTGACAGATATGCCAGAACAAAAGCTGTTATCATTATTCCGATGCTTGCATTTCTAACTCTTGCTGCCTGAGATTTTTTTGGGAGATGTTCAATATAATGCCATGCATTTAAGAGCGCCATTCCAATGGTACGAATAATAGAAAAAGATTGATCTTTATTTTGTTTCATCCGGGAAACATTGACAAAGGTGTCAATGGCATACGTAAGGATCATACCCGCAATCAATGCGGCAACAATGCGGTCTAAATTAATGCCCATTGGATATAAAAGCAAAGCCAATCCTGTAATTAACGATGCTGCCATGTCCGCACGCGCGTGATTGCCATCAGCAACAAGGCTGATTGAATTCTCTTGATGCCCAATCTGGGTTTCAAAGATGGAAATCACATAGGAAAAAAATGAAAACAGAATGAAAACAATTCCCGCAACAACTGCATTATCAATTGTTGATGCGTCTCCCCTGATGACTTGAATAATCAATGTAACAGATAGTAGCAATAAGATCATACCAATTATGATTGAAACAATCATCTCACGATCTTTTACCCTGATCTGTTTTTCTGAATCGAAAGATTTATTGGATTGAAACAAGGCGAATACCACCATCGCACTGGTGGCAATATCGGTAAAGCTGTGCCAGGCTTCTGCAAGGATTGCTTGAGATCCGGTGACTGCAACCAAAACAAATTTGAACAATGTCAGACAGATATTTAAACTGGTCGTTAGCACTGCTGTTTTTACTGTCGTATTCATGCGAGTCTCATCTGATGGCTTTAGGTTCATAGTTGCATAAAAAGTGCAAATATTCACTGATATGATTAAAAGAATGATATTTTTTATTTTGCAGTGCGTTATCAGGCATTGTGTTAAATATGGGACCACCAACAAGCACCTGCATTTGTTTTGGTATTTGTGGAATTATGGTTTTCAATAATTCTTCAGTCTCAAATTGAAGGATGGTCATGCCCAAAAAATCTGGATTTTGCTTCTGGCATTCATTAATGATTTTTTTTGGAGATTGCATTAAGCCCAGATGAACAATTTCAAGCCCTGCCACACGACTGAACAAATGAATCATTTTCAAACCTTGACCCATACCATCATCCATCGTTGCAGTAATTATTTTGGGCGGATATTTCCATAAGCCAACAATATTTTGATGCGTTTTCCATTCCAGTAATTGTTTGCCGACAGAATAAATATGTGCCCATGACGTTTTGGGATCATTTTTCCAATTACTAATGAATTCATCAAGTATTTTGCGAAGCTTCAATATGTCAGCGTTTTTCGGTTTGTATTGATACAGGCATTTTTGGCAGATGCATGCTTTCCGATATTTATCTTTTGGGACCTTTTCGAATATTATCTTTGGAAAGGTTTCATATGCGCACCAGCATCTACTAAGTTCAATACCATTGACGATTTCTTTTTCGCCACACCTGTTTGGTTGTCCACAAATCGGGCATAATTTTTTGTTAATTTCAGATAAGGAATGACAATGCGTTGAACCTTTTATATTCGGCGCCATCCCCTTAAAATTTTCCATCGACAATATTGAGCAAATCCTTCCGAATCATTTTTGAACACGCGCTATTCAATTGACGTGTCAGATGTTTCTGCTCTTTCTTTTCCAGGCATTTAAATGCATGTTCGTGGTCTTTAAAAAAATCGGCCAGAACATCCTGTGAAAATGCGGCCATGAGTTTTCCAAAATCTGTTTTTTTAATTTCTCCAATTTTAGAGATAACATTTCGTAAACGATTCGCCGTTGCAAAGCATTCAAGTTGACTCCATAACGCATTGGCTTCATCAGATATGACAGGTTTTGCTTTTTGTGGTCGTTTCTTTTGTTTTGCTTTTTCCGCCCATTTTTCATTTTTATTTTTTAAAATAAGTCTTTCGCCATTGCCAAAAAATTTGGGACTGACAGGTTTGATCACAATGCCTTCACAACAATTATCTGGGATATCCGGTAATCCTGACCATTGCGCAATTTTTGACTGAAACTTGTTTGGATATGCCAGGCATTCCTGAAAGGTACCGCGAAATATTGTTTTTGCATATAAAAAACCGATCTGTTCCATGTATTTGTTGAAAGTATCAATATCTTGCAGCGTACCATCAAGGGACAAGTCTATTGCATAAAACTCATTGTCAGGGCTATAATATATCCCTTTTTGAATGCGTGTGGCTGCTGTATTCTTTTCTACTTCTTTATGCGGATATGTGCCACCAATCAATTCACCATACACAGCAAGTATTGTAAAATCATAATTATCCGATTTTAGTAATTTATATAGTTTAATCATATAAGGTTCATATTTTTCAGCAACGTGTTCATAATCATAAAAATTATCTTTAATAAAACGTGAGCGCTTTGCGGATTTCATTTCTGAACCATCATACCAAAACGAAAGGTTTGCGCCATGTGCTTTTTCCTGAACGACAAATTCCCCTGTTTCGTAACCATATTCATTGATGGTCTCTAAATATTTTTTTCTATAACTATTCTCTATATCCGGATACTTAATGAATTTCATTGTTGCCCCCTTTTGTTATAACTGTTATTCTAACGTTTATGTCCATTTCAACAAACGATGACCTTCAGGACATTTATTGTTGATATATGTTTGCTGTCAAGATAATTATAAAGTACAAATATTATTTGTTTCTTATAATTTTTTTAGCGGGCTGTTAATATATCAATTGCTATTTATCTGAATCAGGTGTTTCTTCAGTTTTTGACTTGCCTCTAGGCTTTCTTTTTTTCAAACACTTTTTATCACTTCTTGAAAATGCGCATAGTTTTGGATTATAGTATTCCTTACAGTTCATTGGATTGTACAATGGACATTCAGGATTTTTATCAGACATTTTTTATACCTCCAAAATTTTTATAACGTCAATAAAGAAAACGAGTATGAACACTCAATAATCAAGATTTTCATAACATAACAAAATTGAATCAATATGTCAAGCCAATTCGACAAAGGCTTTGCTCAACTATTTCAGGATAAATACCCATTCTCACATTGCTCACATTACCAGAAATAGAAAGTAAATAAGCGGGATATACGATATTTTCACCTGAACCGGTTTTGAAATAGTTCAAAGCTATTAGTGCCTATCTCATTTACGAATATGTGCCATCAGATCATTCCGCGTAATAATCGTATCCACACGATCAACAAATGTTTTAATATAATCAAGGCCACCTTCCTGGCGATCAACCAGAACAATCACCTGAACCACTTCAAGCCCCTCAGAACGTACTCGCTGAATGGCTTTGATTGTTGATCCGCCAGTTGTAACAACATCCTCAAGGATCGCCACACGTTCATCTTCCTGAATATCACCTTCAATCCAGCGAATCATCCCATGATCTTTCTGGATTTTACGAACAGAGAATGCCTTTACAGGTTGATTTTTCAAACCAGAGACAAAGGATGTTGCCACTGCAATCGGGTCTGCACCAAAAGTCAATCCGCCCACTGCCGATACAGATTGATGATCCAGTTTGTCAAACACCAGATGACCAACCAGGTTCATACCATAAGGATCCAATACAGTTGGTTTGCAATTGACATAGTATTGGCTCATTTTTCCTGATGCCAGTTTGAAAGTTGGCTGTTCTGAATAATTAAATGATTTTTGTGCGATTAATTGAATAAGTTGTTGTTTCATGATTCATCCTTTCTTTATGGCGACTAGCTAATAAAATAATCCATCATTGATTTAAACAAACGTCCATATGGTGGCCGCAAAGAACTCATAATATTGACCCGGCTCTGATAGAATACCCCTTTTAAATTGGAAAAGGTCTCAAAACCATAAAACCCATGATATCGCCCCATACCACTGTGCCCCACACCACCAAAGGGCAAATCATCCTGAATAAAATGAAGCAAGGTGTCATTCATACAAACACCGCCAGATATGGTACTTCTGAGGATTGTATCCATTGTTTCCTGGTCTTCGGTAAAGCAGTACAGGGCTAAAGGGCGTTGATTGTGAGCAATTGTATCAATGACATCATATAAGGAGTCATACGCAATAACAGGAAGTATTGGGCCAAAAATCTCTTCCTGCATGATCAGCATATCATCAGTTGCATTTAATACGAGTGTTGGCAAAATTTTTCGTTTATTGGATTGAAGCAATTCTTTTTCATGTGGCTGATAAATAGCGGCGCCTTTGGATTTGGCATCTTCAATCATAAAACGCAATTTATCATAACGTTCTTTGGAGATGATACTGGTGTAATCTGCATTGTCCAGAGCTGTGGGATACATTTTTTGAATGGCTTTTAGCGCGTGGTCGATAAAACGATTTATTTGTGATGTATGAACAAATGCGTGATTGGCAGCAATACAGGTTTGACCGGCATTGAACAATTTTCCAGTAAGAATGCTGTTTACAGCCTTTTGAACTGGAAAATCTTTGGCAATAATCACCGGAGACCTTCCCCCCAATTCCAGAGTAACAGGTGTTAAATTTTCTGATGCTGCCCGCATGACCTTTTTGCCTACCTGGCTTGATCCGGTATATAATAAATGATTAAATGGCAATCGGATAAATGCTTTATTCACAGCTGGCCCGGAAACAACCGCAACTTCATGACGTTCAAATACGCGTGTAATAATTTTTTCAATTATTTTGCATGTTTCAGGCATACGTCCAGATGGTTTCAGCATGATGCGATTTCCGGCAGCAAGGGCAGCAATCATCGGGCCAAAGCATAATTGAAATGGATAGTTCCAGGGAGACATGATACCAACAACCCCCAATGGCTGGTAATGAATTTTGGCTTTTGCCGGACGACAATACCAGGGAACAGGACGTTTGCGGGGTTTCATCCATTTTTTAAGATGTTTTTTGGTATGTTGAATTGATTTAAGACATACAAATATTTCGGCCATCAGTGTTTCGTGATAGGAGCGATGCCCAAAATCACTGGAAATCGCCTGTGCGATTTCGTTTTTATATAATAAAATTTGTTCTTCAAGCTGACTCAACGCAATCGTTCGGCTTCCCAAAGTTGGCGGGCCATACTTTAAGAACGCTCTGCGTTGTTCCTCAAATATTTCGAGAAGGTTTTCGTATTGATTACTCATATGATTATCCCTGATTACCTGGTTGTGACAGTTAATAGATAATATCAAAGGATTGATAACTTTCTGATGGATCTTCCCAGGTTTTAACAATATCGGTTACGCTGGCATGTTTCGGCCCGGAATAACACCAATTGATTATTTGATCAACAGCATCCTGAGTACCTTCAAAAACAGCTTCCACTGTGCCATCAGATTGATTTTTAACCCATCCCTTAACACCAAAATTTTCCGCAGCGCGACGGGTTTCCATTCGATAACATACACCCTGAACGACTCCGGAAATACGCACATGACATCGGACTCTTTGATTCATGTTTTCCCCCTTTATTCTTGTTACATAATTATCCATTATTATCATTTTCTCTGTTGAAAATCAACACATGTATTTCTGATCAGCCTTGATCATATTTTCAAATGAAAGCTTTCATGAAAATTCTTGACATAAAAACTGATTCTCTATATTTATAAAATTAACTTGAACAATGATTCAAAGTATATAACGAGGAGGAATGATATGACACAAAAAATGGATACAAACCAAATGAAATTTTTACCCTGGCCCTTTTTAGCTTTGGGAATTCTGGGTGTAATTATGTTCATTTTAGTCTTGCCTTTAATTCTGGGTGCTTTTGCAGTAATTGGCATATTTTCTGGTTATCTGATTTGGAGAGTCAATAAATTTTTCAGACGTATCGAAGCGGATCATATGTGGAAAGATGACAGTGAACGTCAAGAATTTGCGGATCGCCCAATTATTGACGTTTCACCCGCCATTGTGGTCAATAATGAAAAATCTTAGCTGATAGAATAAAACATATCAGGTGAAAATGCAGATTCAATCAAAAGCAGAATCTAGTTTTGTAATGTTAGATCGCATTTGTGAAATCCAGTTTGACGTGATGAAAGGAATGAAAACATTTAATCAAGCGCCTGCCTGCCTTGCCATTGAATCCTGCGCACAACTTGGAGCGTTTCATATCCGGTTTAACATTGGCTTTTGCCGGCATGTTTTTTTGATTAAAGTAAAAGAATATGCATTATGCCCCACAGATATCATTCATGGTTCATTCAGCATTACCGGAACCTGTTTATCGCGAAGTTCTGATGCCTTTTTATATGCCATTCAAATCACCAATGACAAAAACTTTTGCAACAAAGGCACGTTTCTTTTTGGTGTTGCTGACTATGATGAACGCTTTGATAATATTCGGCTGACAAAACATTATCAGGATATTTTTTCAGATCTTTATGATTCCGATCGGGTGAGTCCTAAATCCAAAGGAATAATATCGCTATCAGATCGGATGAGCTGTAATGCATGATTGGGACATTTTTCAACACACAACTCACATCCCATACATTTTTCCTGATCATAATGATATTTGCCATCTATCATTTCAATGGCATCAAATGGGCAAATATTGGCACATTCTCCGCAAT
>Ga0272440_1000733_pt1 | contig 27774 bp, 13 predicted proteins | sample SSMMMBAug17_FD_192440 | JGI IMG/M metagenome (GOLD analysis project Ga0272440, IMG submission 192440) | Marine sediment archaeal communities from Little Sippewissett salt marsh, Falmouth, MA, United States - SSM-MMB-Aug17 | ecosystem: Environmental > Aquatic > Marine > Wetlands > Sediment ... | reverse complement strand
CGCCAGTTGGATATCCTTCACTGGTGCAGGGAGATAATTTTGTATGTTTGCCAACAGACAACGAATCAACAGTGAATGAACTATTATCCAGATATCGTTCAAAAAACTGGGGAATTCAACGAATCGGTGCCTATGATGGCCATTGGGGTCCAGGCTGGGGATCTGCCAATGGTACAATATTTGATGCCTTTACACAAATTGAACCTCAACGGGGGTATACAGTGAAGGTAACAAAGGTCGGAGAGGCTATAGAAGATACAGACCCAGTAGATCAGCCAGAACATCTTGATACTTTTGGCAATAGCCTGGGAATGACTTTTATGTATATTGAAGCTGGTTCTTATACAATGGGGAGTCCTTCGGATGAACCACAACGCGACAGTGATGAAACACAACATTATGTCACGCTGAGCAAAGGCTATTTTATTCAAACCACCGAAGTGAAACTCCACCCGCATAGCGGGTGGCCTCAGGAAGCCCCCCAAAGGGGGGCTATGTACCTTAGTTCCTGTTCGTTTTAAATATTGAACACGAGTTAGAATTCTTACAAAAATAATTGAAGAGATAGGGTAACTGTTCTTATATTATTTTTATATAATTTTGTTTTAATAAACTATACATCACTCAATCATATAATTAATTAATAGGTTCCAACTCATGCTTTCTCCATTGATTTTTTTCGGTGACATAAAACATATCATTATTTCTCTCGCCGGAACGGTAGAACCTATTGGGGTCCACCGCTATAAGCGGTGGTTTTAAGAAATAATAAGCGCGGTCCATCAGGTGAGAAATGGTTTAGTCTGAATCAGAAGATTCTGACAGTCATATTCAGGGAACAACAGGGAATTTTAATGTCAAAGCAGGATATGAAAATCATCCATTAATAGAAGTTTCATGGTATGGTGCCACAGCAATGGTGGAATGGTTAAGCCAGAAAGAGACTCAAACATATCGCTTACCAACTGAGGCAGAATGGGAATATGCCGCACGCGCTGGGACAACCACTCCTTTTGCATTTGGCAATTGCTTGAGTACAGATGATGCAAATTATCGTGGGAATTATCCTCTGACTGGATGTGCTAAAGGTACTAATCGATCTAAGACAGTAATTTCACTAAGATCAAATGCCTGGGGATTATATGATATGCATGGAAATGTCTGGGAATGGTGTAACGATTGGTCGATTGGTATAGTAGCTACCCTTCACCACCAGTAACCGATCCAGTCGGTCCTGAGTCGGGCTCGAACCGTATGGCCCGCGGCGGCAGATGGTACCACAAAGCCAGGAACAGTCGGTCTGCGTGTCGTTACAGCATCAGCCCTAGCAGCAGGGGCTGCTTCTTCCTGGGCTTTCGTCTGGTTTGCGCCCCCAGGACGGTGGCAGATAGTAATATTTTTAGTTTGATAAATATTTTAGGCAAAATAAAATAAAGTATTTTAAATTGCTTTATTTGCCAAAAAATATGATTTAAAGGAGCCCTTATGAGACATAGCAATAAATCAATATCCATAATATTTACAGGTTGCGTTTGTTGTTATCAATAATAATAGGTTGTGGCTTGTCAAGAGAAAAATCTTCAAAATTGATTTATAAATATATTATTCTAAAAAATGAAGTTAGAGCTTTTGTAACTAAAGAGTTATATATTGTATCGCAAAAAAGTGATAACATTTTAACTTTTGAATTTAATATACATGCGCATATGAAAAGAAAAAAATTGGGGACAAATACGAAGTGGGACTTTATGTATCGCTTAATTTCTGCAGATTGCTTAAAAGTACTTAATGAAAAACAACTTAGTTCTGTTGGCTTCGGCAAACGACGTTCATGTGAATGTAAAATCACTGAAAAAGGAAAACAGTTTTTTACTATTTTTGGCAATAATTTAATTGTTAACCTTTTTGAAATTTCAAATTTCACAGTTACTAATATTAAAGAGTCTATAGGTACATCTAAAATTGTTTTTTTTTATAAAATTTAATCCTAACGAACTCGCTATTTCTATCAATGAAAGCCTTGAGGAAAGAAAAGGAACTGCTAATTTAGATAGATTTGATAATGGTTGGAGAATTGAAAGTATGCATCTCTATTAACTTACCTATTAAATTTTATTTTATTAATCACCTTAACAAAAATTCTTTTCTGTCAATATCTCCGGATTCAACAGCCTTTTTTATCTATTCAAGACGTTCTTGTTGTTTTTTAAATCATCAACTGAATAGCAATATATTTTCACACTACCGCTTAATCTTTTATTGACTTATAAAACACATTTAGATATAAAAAATATAATTTATTGCGAAGCATGGGCGTTAAAATTCAATTTGTTAAAATTAATATAATAATTATATCAATAAAATATACTTGATATAAATCAATAAATAAATAAATATTATTTAAACAAATATTATATTATTTCCTGGCAATAAATATATTTTTTATTTAATTGTTTGTCGAAACAGACAACTATTGATAAAAGGAAAATTCATGGCAAAATCAATTTATAAGGGAAAAAGACTACGTGAACGTGTTTGTGAAATTATTGAATTTGCAAAAACAGACAAACAATTTATGAATGAAATTCAACAAAAATCTGGCATTGATCGAAGCAATATCCTTAAATATTTAAATGCTAAACAAAATATGAGATTGCACAACATCGGTAAATTGATACATGCCAGTCATCATTATTTCGAAAAAACAATTTCTGATAAAAATCATATTGTATTTCAACAGGTAGATTTGAAAAATATTTCAGAAGGCTTATATAAAATTGAATATGAACGTCTTGGGGTATATAGTGCGAAACATCTTTATCATGTGTTAATTGCTGATTTGGAAATATCTGATAAGCACTTACCACTTTTAAATTTTGATATGTATATTGATGATCTCATTAACGATTGGGAAAATAGTCTTGTTGCTAAATTGTATATTCCATTAACCGCTTCTACTCCACATGAAAAGGATGTCGAGGTTGATGTTTTTTTACAAAACTGGTTATCCCAAAAAAATGAAATATTTATGTTTGTATTGGGGCAATTGGGCACAACGACTGTTTTAAAGCATTTTGCTTATGATATTGCAAAAGCATTTCAGGCGAATTCGCTGGAACGTATTCCTGTTATTGTTCCTTTAGGCAGATTTTTGAGTCATAAATCAGACATTAAAAACATATTAACTGCTTATTTTATTGAAGCACTGAATATCAATCTTGTCAATGGTTATAAAGATATTGAACTTTTAATTTCACAAGGAAAACTTCTTTTTATTATAGATGGTTTTGATGAAACAATTAAGACGAAGACAAATAATGACATTATCCGCAGTGTATACGAATTGTCAAAAATCATTCATTCAGAAAACAAAATAATCATAAGCGCTAAAGGCAATTTTTTTACAACCAATTTCATTAAAAATAATTCTCATCTTGATGATATGTTTACCTATCTTAAATTAGGAAAACTGTTAGATATCAACAATCAATTGTCCTTGAATCCTTTTTCACAATCAGACATTGATCTGTATATTTTAAAGTTTTGTGAGGAGTACAAAACTCAAAATGGAATTACGTCAGATAATCGTGAATTATCCGAAAATATTAAACAGCTAGTGGATTTGAAGAAAAACTGTCATCCCATGTCAGTATTGGTAACATTCACTGTATTGCCCAAAGTTTTTAAAGAAAAAGCATTGAATCAAACAATTATTTTTGAAACTTTTGTTGACAGCTATGCATTCAAAAAAAAGGATTACAGCATGTTTTATCAAGAGTTTCGTCTATTTGCAGAGGAATTGGCCTGGTATTTATGGACACATCAAACAACACATGTAGATCATTCTATTTTTGATTCACACATATTAAAACAGTTTGCATCACAACAAGGTAGTTTGATTACTGTTCAATTTTTGTATGAGATTAGAAATTCTATTATTTGGAATGAAGACGTATCTGGCAGATATTTTTTTGTATATGATAATTTTTATTACTATTTTACAGCATGCGCATTTGTTAAACGCATTAAAATCGTAAATGAACAATACTTGAATCCTAAAAAGACAGTGGATTATATAACAATAAAGCAAATGGGTGACGCGTTGATTGGTGATGAAATAATGAATTTTTTAATACATATGGATTTTAACTGTAATGAATTATTTGAAATATCTGATTTTTTTGATAAATTAGGAAAAAGACTTTTGAGGAACAGTTACCTTGGGCACAATATCAATGCTATAATTAATAGAATCAATGCTGGTGAACAATATGCTGAATATGTTTTTATTAAAAAAATTAAAAATCATGCAGATTTTTATTTTGATAAAAAACTTCAGAAAATCGCACATCAAACAATGGAAAAATTGCACAATAATGCAAATCTAACCCCCACGCAGGTATTTCAAGCATATCTTGAATTATGTATTCAACCCAAAATACAATCATTAAATTGTTCGCTTGAGCAATTGGTCATTATGTTTGATACAATTGCTTTTTACCTCTTTATAAATGATAAAGAAGTTATTACGCCAAAAACTTTGTTTTCTGACATCATTAACCTATTCAATCCTATAAATAGCAATTCTGATATTAACACACTGAAAGAATTCATTGTATCATTTGATTTCATGGATTGTTCTCACAATACAGTAAAATTTTCACATATCAACATTTTGAACTACCTTGTTGCACACAATCTGTTCCGAAAGATTGAAAACAGATGCTTAGATGATATTGGTGAAAAAGTTTTACCTATTGATATTATTGATCATTTGATAAATATGAACATTTCTGAAAAAATTTTAACAGACAACTTTGAGCGTTTCATGCTCAGTACTGAAATTGAAACCAGTGCCCCTTATGTAGGAACCAACCTGTTAATGATTTTAAGGCATATTGGAATAGATATTTCAGTTTTGCCTTTGGCGGGTTTACAGTTTCCATCCATATCATTAGAGATGGTTGAACTGCTGAAGTGTAATTTATCAGAAAGTAATTTTTCAGAAGCCAATTTGAACTGCGCAATTTTAATAGAATCAAATCTATCAAAAGCTGTATTAACAAATGCGAAGTTGGAAAATGCTGTCTTAACAGGCGCAAATCTACAAGCTGCCAATCTTAAATATGCAAATTTAAAAGGGGCATATTTATCACGCACCAATTTATCAAATGCAGATTTAACAGGGGCAGATTTAACCGGGGCATTAATTACACAATCAACTGTACTTAATAATGCTACAGGTTTTTGATAGTAATAAAATATTGTCTGAGAAACCATTTATTTTCGCATCAATACTTGATATTTTTATTGACTTTAAAAAAATATTTAGATATAGGATTTAAATAATAAAGCGTAAAATGAGTGTAATAAATAAATTTATGTTTTGTTTATATTTTTCATCTCAATGAGTTATATTGATTACTGATTAATATCATTTCAAAAATAGACAAATATAGACTCATTTCTTGACAATAAAAAAATAATAATTATATTTTAAACTTAATATTTATGATTATACTACCATGAAAAACAGGAGAGTATATGCCAAAGCCTAAATCTAAATCCCTTTATCAACGAAAAACCTTGCGAGAACGTGTAAGTGAAATAATGGATTTTGCTACAAGAGACAAACAGTTTATGAATGAGATTGCAGTTAGAGCTGGAATTGATCGAAGCAATATTCTTAAATACTTGAATGGCAAACAAAATATGAGATTGCCAAATATTGGAAAGTTATTGCACGAAACTCATATTTATTTAAAAGATAAGATTGGTGACAAAAATCATAATATTTTCAAGCAACTTGATTTTAACAATATTTCAGAAGATTTAACAAAAATAGAATACGAAAGATTAGGTGTGTATGCTGCTAAACATTTATGTGATGTAATGTCTTCTGATCTGGACACTTCTTACAGACTACTTCCTCCACTTAATATAGATTCTTATATTGATGATATGATAAATGGATGGGAAGATAGTGCAACATCAAAACTATACATTCCTTTAACTGCTAAAAGTCAAAACGAACAAGATTTGAAAGTAGATATTTTTTTAAATAAATGGATTTCAAAAAAAGATGAAAATTTGTTGTTTTTGTTTGGGGACTTAGGAACAGGAAAAACAACGACATTAGAACACTTTGCTCAAGAAATGGCAAAAAAATATAAGTCAAATGAAATAAAACGAATTCCTGTTTTTCTTCCTCTTGTCAGTTTTCAAAAAGATAAAACAGATATTATAAATGTATTATCAGCTTATTTTGTAGAGGATCTTAAAATATCCCTTATTAATGGTTATAAAGATATTGAACTGCTGAACAAGAATGGTAGACTTCTTTTTATTTTAGATGGCTTTGATGAAATGAGCAAAATGAATTCCAATAATATTATTGTTCGAAATGTACAAGAGTTATCAAAAATAGTTTGTCCTGAATGTAAAATAATCCTCAGTACCAGAAGCCATTTTTTTAAAGACCATAAAGATTTCATTGATAAATTTGCTGATTCAGAATTAGGAAAGCTTTTTGATACGAAAAATAAATTAACACTTAATACGTATACACAAAAAGATATTGAAATTTATATTGAAAAATTTTGTAAACTTAATCAACAAAAAAATAAAGAAATTTCAAACAAGGATGAACTTCTTGATAGAATCAATCAGTTGCCTGAAACGCAGGACTTATGTCAACATCCTTTAATGTTAGATATTATTCTTAAAGTATTACCAGATATTACTGAAAAAAGTGAAATCAATCGAAAAATGTTATTTAAAAAGTATTCTGAAAAATGGTTGGAAAGAAAGGATGATTATTATGTTATGAAACCAAAGCAACGTCGAATTTTTTCAGAAGAATTAGCATGGTATTTATGGACAAATAAACAACGATCTGTGCACCATGACAAATTCGAATCTCTGATATCAGAAAAATATACAGCACTTCAAGAAAATATGAATTCAGAACATTATGAATATGAATTTAGAAATTCTACTTTTTTGGTCAGGGATGATAATGGAAATTATTTCTTTATGCATGATGCTTTTTTATACTATTTTACAGCACATGCTTTCCTTAAAAGAATCGAGCTCTTTTATCAAAATTACTCCACACCAAATGAGAATGTAAATACAGACGAATTAAAAAACATGGGAAACGCTGTACTTTCTGAAGATGAAATTGATTTTATAGTTGATATGGATATCAATACAAAAGCTTTATACACATTGTCAGATTATTTAAAAGAAGAGGGAAAAAATTATTATAATACCCTTATAGATAATATCAACTCAATTTCTAAAAGACTGGGTGGAGGAAATCAATATTCTGAATTTATCAAAAAAGTAAAAGACAACTCTGATTTTCATTCTGATAAGGAACTTCAACATATGGCAAGAGTGTCAATGCAGAAATTACATCAATTAGAAATGATAACATTAACTCAGATATTGCAGACTTTTTTGGAAGAATGTCTTCAGCGAAATGACTATTCAAATGCCTGTTCTATTGAACAGCTATTGATTTTGTTTGATAATATAGCTTTGTATTGTTTCCTTAATGGAATGGATACAATTATTCCAGAACAGATCTCAGACATTTTGATAAATAGTAAAGATGATAGCTTAAAAGAGATAAGTTATAACAATGATATAAAAAATCTATTAATGACAGTAGACTTTTTTGAGCATTCGGATAACAACTTTAGTTTTTCACATGAAAAAATAAAAAACTTTCTCGTGGCGCATAACCTTATAAGACAAATTGAAAAAGGTTATCTGATTGATATAAGCAAAAAAGTTTTAAACCATGAAATAATAAATCATTTGAAATATTTAAATATTTCCCAAGATAACCTATTAGAAAGTTTTGATCAATTCAAAAATAATTCTGATAAGGAAAATACTGGTAAATATTTAGGAACAAATATTTTAATGCTTATGATACAAATTGGAATAGATGTTACAAAGCTTTCTTTGTCAGGTCTCAGTTTTCCCAATGCATCTTTACCCATGGTTGAGATTATGAAATCCGATTTGTCAGCAATCAATTTTAGCAATGCTATTTTAACAAGTTCCATTTTTTTAGATTAAACATTGACAAATGCTGTTTTTACAAATGCAAATTTGGAAAATGCAGTGTTAACTGGTGCAAAACTTCAAGGTGCAAATCTTAAATCAGCAAATTTAAAAGGTGCTTATCTATCTCGTGCTGATCTTACAAATGCAGATTTAACAGATGCTGATCTCTCAGGAGTACTGATTGCGGAAACTACTAATCTTACAGGTGTAAAAGGTTATAAAAACTAACAAAAAGAAATAATTATGTCAAAGAAATTAGAAAAAGTATGCTTTATATATACAGGCGGAACTATCGCAATGGTCAAAGATGAAACTGGTATACAAAGACCACCTGAAGATCCACATACATTTACCAATGTGGTACCTCAAATCAGAGATATTGCGGAGGTCAGGTTTGTGCCTGTTGTAAATAAAGACAGTATAAATATGACCCCTTCTGACTGGATGAAAATTGCTGATGCCATTCATAAAGAATACAAAGATGGTTATGAACGATTTGTTGTTGCTCATGGAGTAGATACTATGGCTTTTTCAGCTTCAGCTGTGTCTTTTGCTTTTGGTAGCAATTTAAATTTTCCAGTGGTTTTTACTGGTGGGCAAACTGGTGCACACGAATACCATGGTGACGGTCTGTCAAATCTCTTACATAGCTTTCAAATTGCTTTAACAGACATTGCTGAAGTGGTAATATGCTTTAACGATAAGGTATTTAGAGCAACGCGTGCTCAAAAGAAAGATGATCGAAAATTTGATGCATTTGAATCGCCAGCATGTCCACCTGTTGCTTTTTTAAAAAATGAGATTGAAATTCAAAGCTTTGCCAAAAGAAGAGACTCCAATGCCCACTCAGACTATTTTAATAATACTTTTATTGAAGGTATTTTACCCATACCATTAGCACCTTCCTTAATACCAGAAATACTTTTTCCGGCTATAGAATCTCCTTTATGCAAGGGTGTTATACTTGAATCATATGGTGGAGAAAATGTACCATGGAAGGAAAAATTTTCTTTTATTGAACTGATACAACATTCCATCAGTTTGGGAAAACCTGTTATCGTAGCCAGTCAATTTCCTGCAGATTCAACGAGATATACTCTATGGGAAGGAGGAATAAAGGCAAAGGAAGCGGGTGCAATTCCAATAAGTGGTATGGTTTTGTCAACATTAATTGTGAAACTCAGCTGGATTTTAGGACGACTATCTTCAGTAAATTTCAAAAATTTTGATAGTAAAAAAGAACAGATCGAAAATTGGCTTGAGCATAATTATGTAGGAGAAGCAGGTAATAATTTGATTATAAAAAAAATAAATGATGACAATAAATAACAAAATAAAAATTTTAATTAAATGAAAGGGGAATAAACATGGCAAAAAAAGGTAAAGTGTTAATGATTTACACAGGCGGCACAATAGGTATGCTACCTCAAGATGTGAATAATCCGTCAAGTCCTTTAGTTCCTGCAAATTGGGAGAAGCTTCAACACAATGTTCCAGTATTGAAAGATTTACCTCTTGAGGTTGATTTAGAAGAAATGAACCTAATTGATTCTTCTGATATGCATCCTGATTATTGGGTTGATATTGCTAAGGTTATTGAAAAAAAATATGATAACTATGATGGTTTTGTTATCCTTCATGGAACAGACACGCTTACATGGTCAGCAACCGCACTTTCATTCTTATTGGAAAATCTTTCTAAACCTGTAATTTTAACTGGTTCACAGATTTCTATCAGTGCACCAAGAAGTGACGCAGTTCAGAATTTAGTTACCTCACTTATGATAGCCTCACCAAAAACATTTGATTTACCCATTGTCCCAGAAGTATGCATATTCTTTTACAATGTTCTGCTCAGGGGAAATCGATCTCGTAAAATAAGTTCCAGCACTTTTCAGGGTTTTCATTCGCCCAATTTCGAGCCTTTAGGGCGTGTCGGTGAGCATTTTAAAATCAATACCAAGTTAGTTCGAAAACCATCCCAGGAAGGCTTTTTTATTAATGATCAAATAGAAAAAAATGTGGCAATGTTTGATATATTTCCTGGTATACAAAAAAATCTATTGATGAATATTTTCGATACTGAAAATTTACGTGGTGTTGTTTTAAGAACCTTTGGCGCGGGCAACGCACCTACGCATGAAGAATTTTTGAGAGCAATAAAACATGCCATTGTTAAAAAAGGCATGGCAGTTGTCAATATCACACAATGTGCTGAAGGCATGGTTGAAATGGGGTTATATGATGCAAGTGCTCAGCTACAACGTATTGGTGTTATCAGTGGAGTTGATATGACACCAGAAGCTGCTCTGGTTAAAATGCAGGTTCTTTTGGGCTTAGGGTATGATATTGAAATGGTTAAAGATTACATGCAAAAAGATCTTAAAGGTGAGCAAACATTGAACGTATTCCATTTTACGTATGAAGAAGGAACGGCAGACCCTGTTTACAAAGGCCGTCCCAAACAATTACCTGCTGGATTTAAAAAAGAAAAAATTGATGTTGCTAACATCAGGATTGATTCTGCAAAACTGGATAAAACAATTTCAGAAGGTACCATCAGTCTGGCATTATTTATTAATTATCCAAACGCTGCAGAAACCATTGACCTGTCAGAGGATGAATGCTTTGCAATTCCACAATGTCTTGGGATTATTAATGAATCGGTCAATGGTAATACAGTAAATCCAATCATTGAGTGTACTGATCGTTTGAAACGTGTGATAAAAGAAGATAGACCGGTTCAGGTAACCATTGTTTCTCGTACAAACCAGACAGTCCATTGGGATAGTGCTTTAATTTCAATCTATACAAAAGTCGAATAAATTTCAATGAAGAAGGGGGCTTCTGTCCTCTTCTTTAACAACAAATAACAACAAATAACAACAAATGTATGTGCAATAGATACCATAATAATTCCACCTCTAAATTATCTGTTAATGCAACAACATTGCTTAAATTTTTTTCTCTGATTGCCCCAGCCCCACTTCCAATAAAGCTTCTTAAACAAATCAGTTGCAGTATTTCAACAAATCAATTCAATGATGCCATCGAAGAATTAACCTCTCACCATATATTAATAAATAATCTAAATCTTTTAACCTTAAACGATAATGCGCTTGAATTCGCACATTCTGATTTAGATAATAAACAATTCATTAAAGAAAATTTGGATGCAATTTTTAATGAATGTGAAAATATTATTGAAGAACAGTCTTTTTATCCTTTAAATGAGATTGAATACATTTTATCTCATTTAGAATATATATTGTCACAATCGCACGTAAATATTGATCAAAAAGTCAGGCTATTAAGTATTATTGCTGCTTTTTATGAAAATAACAGTGATATTGATATTGCTGTTACTTATAGGCAGCAAGCTTTGGATTGTGCTGTTAAATGCTATTCAGATCTAAATCCGATCGTGAACTTGTGCAAATCGAATTTTGCCCTTGTTCTTTATGATCAGGGAAAATCAGAAGACGCGATCGCATTATTACAAAATTTATTAAACGAATTAAAAAGCAATTTTTCATTTGCCCATCCTTCTATTATTGCCATTCAGGTTCATCTGGCATCAATATTTAAGGACCAATGCAGGTACGAAGATGCTGAAAGACTATTACATGAGGCGCTTGATGCAGCTAATAGTAAATATCATGCTGGACATCCGGAAATCATTGATATTCAAATTCAACTGGCTCAATTATTACAGATTGAAGGTAAATACGAGTCAGCATTCACGATACTGAATGATTGTCTTAAAGCAGCACAGAAGAGATATTCATCCGATGATCCTGAAATTTCCAGGATCCAATCGAATATTGGTACGCTGTTGCATGATATGGATTTTTTAGAGGAGGCAAAATCAGCTTTATACCAATCATTATTATCTGCTCAACAGAATTTTGACTGCAATCACCCCACAATTGCACTGCGACAATCAAATTTAGCATTGGTTTTATATGATTTAGGCGAGTATACCAGTGCCATTAATTTAATCAAAACGTCATATCAAACTTTTTTTGAGCTATATGGCCCAAATCATCCCAAAACAAAAACAGTAATCACTACTATGAGAACTTTTCACTTAGCCAGTGGTCAGCAGACATTATTTGGTAATGCTTAATCGTTTAATCATAAGCTTAACAAATCCTCTGGCCTTATAACCACTTTGTAGAGCTTTATTAAAAATTATCATCTACAAGAAGAATTGAGGTATATATGTCAGTTGGCCAATATATTTTTTTTTGATATTTTATACAAATAAACATATAGATAGTATTATAAAGATACAGATTTGATTATTGTTAGGCGCAATCGACTAATTTTTTTTATACACTTACTTTAATATTTTTTATAAAGTTAAATTTATCAATCACTAAACTGTACAAAAACCAAAATTGATTTTTTTTTATTTCAAAACCTATATAAAATACAGCTATTAATGAATCGATATTTTTTAAAAATAAAATTAATATTGACAATAAACTTGAATTTTATTATGTAAATATACAACAATTTTTTAAGGAGGTATCTGATGGAAAAACCAGAAGTCAACAATAGAAAGAATAAGTATTTAAAAGGCTAAATTGGCTTTTTACATAAAAAAGTGCTGTAAATGGCTGCTTTGATTATTTCCTCATTCAATTTTGCAAAGCCGCTTTCTAAAGCATAAAAAAAATTTTAGATTTTTATATTTAAATTTAAATTTAAAAATTTAATGATTGTTCTCTATCTTCCAGTCAAAGCAAAGTTTACAGCCTTCTTGGAAATATTAACCATATTTTAAGGAGGTAACTTATGGAAAAATCAGAAGTCAACGTTAGTTCAAATTTATTAATCAATTCAAGTTTAAAAAAACAGATTATGTTCAACTTGTATTCTACTCTAAATACAACCTTGATAAACCAACAAGAAAAACAAGAGATAATTAATAATATTTTAATATTAATTATTGACGATTTAAAAGCTTTTGCACAAAGAGACCCGGCTTCAAAAGGATCATGTGAGTATATATGGAATTCATATTCTGCATTCAAAGCCATTTTTTACTATAGAATTGCAACGATTCTTTATCATTATAAAAAATCAACAAATACAAACAAATTAAGTGAGTTAAAGAAATTAGCCCGTCAAATCTCTGAAAAGTCAAAGATTGAAACAGGTATAGAAATTCATCCAGGCGCTAAAATAGGATCAAGATTCATCTGTGACCATGGTACTGGCACTGTTATAGGAGAAACTGCTGTTATCGGTAATGATTGTTATTTTCTGCAAGGGATTATATTGGGGGTATCTAAATTTGGCAAAGTTTTACCCGGAAACAAAAGACATCCTAGCATTGGAAATAATGTAAGAATAGGGGCTTTCGCTAAAGTTTTAGGACCTATCACAATAGGTAATAATTCTGTAATTAGTCCGCAAGCTGTTGTTACAGAAGATATTCCTGATAATTCTAATTTAATAATAGTCAATCAATACCAATTGTTAAAACCTGAACAAAACATTGAATTGTATGGTGTTACCCCTTATAGTAAAAATTATTTAATTGTCCATGGTAAAGGTTTAAAAAATACTTCTCTCAGTATTTTAGGGAAAGATCAGTCTTTATTATATTCATGTAAGATCATAATTTCTCGTAAATGTGATAAATTTATAATTTTTACTATTAAAAACAATAAATCTATAAATACAAATAAAATATCACTGGCGGTTATCGATAAAAATAAATGCGTGGTAGCCGTTATCAGAGAATCACTCGCTCTTAAAAGATTTTTTGAAAAAAAACTATATATCAAAAGAATTAGGGGGAGATTATTATGAACAAAGATCTTAATATTCTATCATTTGTTGGAAAAACGCCAATGGTAAAGCTTCAAAAAATTACCAGTAAAAACTCAGCTGATATTTACTTAAAACTGGAAGAATTTAACCCAGGAGGTAGTATTAAAACGAGAATAGCTTTTCAAATGATTATTGATGCTGAAAAAAAAGGACTTTTAAAACCAAAATCGAATCAAAAAATTATTGAAGCTTCAGGCGGGAATACAGGAATAGGACTTGCTATAGTATCAGCAATTCGCGGATACAATTTAACATTAGTAATTCCTGATAATTATAGTAAAGAAAAAATAAAGATGCTTAAAGCTTATGGTGTTAAAATTATCTTATCTGATAGTAGTGAAGGCAATAATTCACATATAGAAAAGGTAAAAGAAATAATACAAAGTATTCCTGATAAATATGTATGGTTGAATCAGTTTAATAATATATCAAATCCAGAGGCTCATTATAAACATACAGCTAAAGAAATCTTAGATTCGATTGATGAAATAGACTGTTTTGTTGCTGGTGTTGGAAGCGGGGGAACTATTACAGGTGTCGGGCAGAGGATTAAAAAGAAATTTCAAAATGCTATAATTATTGGTGTTCAAAAAGTTGGATGCGATATTTTAAAAGGTAAAGCTGTCAAGCATAAAATACAAGGCTTATCAATAGGTTCTTTACCTGATGTTTTTAACACAGCTCTTGTAGATGAAGTTCTATCTGTTGACTATAAAAAAGTAGTCCATTGTATGAATAAATTAGCAAAAATGGAAGGTTTGCTTTTAGGAATATCATCTGGTGCAAATATATATGCTGCGTTGAAAATAGCTTCAAGATTAGGGAAAGGCAAAAATATTGTAACTATTTCTCCTGATAGTGGGAGGAGTTATTTAGAAGTATATTAACATGTTGAAATATTTTTAGGAGGCTATAATGAAAAAAACAAAAAAACTATTTTATCAAGATCCTTTTTTAAGTGAATGTGAAGCTATCATTACAGATGTTAAAAATAATGGTATTATCTGTAATCAAACAATAGCGTTTCCTGAATCAGGAGGGCAGGAAGGAGATACTGGATCTCTAATTGTTGAAGGTCATGATGTCCCTTTTATAGATACTCAAAAAGGTGTAGGCAGAATTATTTATTTAGATGACTTTCCTACGATAAGTGTTGATAATTTAATATGCCATGTTATTTCGGAAGAACATCTCAAACACTTTAAAGTTGGAATGACAATTAAAATCAAAATAAATATAGACAGGAGGATAAAATTAACCATAAACCATTCAGGAATTCATCTTGTTTTGATGGCCATTGAAAAATTATACCCGGAAATGTCAAACAATATAAAAGGCGCTCATATAAAATATGAACACGCCAGGTTAGACTTTGTTAAAAAAAGAACATTCTCTCAATCCGATTTAGAGTTTATAAAGAATTTTGTAGATGATATTATAAAAAGAGATGAATCAATTATGGTGTATCCACATCCTAAAGAGCCAGAAGCTTTATATTGGAAATGCCAGGACAAAATATACCCATGTGGTGGAACTCATATTACTTCTGCATCTTATATTGGTCCGATCAAAGTAAAAAGAAAAGGTATGGGAAAAAAATTGGAAAGAGTTATCGCTTCATTTCCTGATGGTAATTTACCATTAGAAACATATCATTAAAAAAATGAGGTAATGCTTTTTATGGAAGTTACAAAGCCGAAATAAAAGTGCAGGCTTTTATTTCGGCAAAATAGACATTTTTTTATTTAGTTTGAATTTGGGAGACTTATTATGAATAAAATTATGGATGAATATACATGGGATGCAGAAGACTATTCAAATAATTCAACAGCTCAACGCGATTGGGCAAGAGAGCTTATTCTTAAATTAAATCTCAAAGGGACTGAATCAGTTATAGATATAGGTTGTGGAGAAGGTAAAATAACAGCTGAAATTGCCTCACAACTTCCAGGTGGAAAAATTCTTGGCATAGATAGATCAAATAACATGATTGATTTAGCAAAAAAAAATTATCCACAATTGAAATATCCTAACCTATCATTTAAAATGATTGATGCTCGAAATTTACAATTTAAAGAAGAATTCGATATTGTTTTTTCGAATGCAGCACTGCACTGGATTAAAGATCATAGTTCTGTAATTTCAGAAATCAAAAATAGCCTTAAATCGCAAGGTCGTCTATTGTTACAGATGGGTGGTAAAGGAAATGCTGAATCATTAATTTCTATTTTAGGAAATATGATGGCAAAGAAGGAATGGAATAAATATTTTCATGGTTTTGAATTCCCATACGGATTTTATGAATCGGAAACATATATATTATGGCTTAAGGAAGCAGGCTTAAACCCTATAAGAGTTGAACTTATTCAAAAAAAAATGTCATATAAAAATAAAGAAGATTTAGCAGGCTGGATAAGGACGACTTGGCATCCATATACGAACTGTGTACCGATTCATAAAAGAACAGAGTTTATCAATAAACTGATCAAAGAATATCTTGAAAAATATCCATTAGATAATAAAGGGTGTGTTCATGTAGACATGGTTAGGCTTGAAGTTGATGCAATAAGGAGTTCCGATAGCAACAGAACAATTGGTGGGTGAAAATACAATTTAAATCAAAATTAATACAAAAAAGGAGTTTAAAGCGATCCATTCAATAAAACGATTGCGAAGGCAAATTGCTGTATATTAAAGAAGTATATGATTTATAAAATTTTTCAAATGAGATTTTATTATATCAAACAATGGTGTAATATAGGCGTATAGTGTCTTTTATATAAGGCGTGATTATAATCAATAATATAAATAAAAATTAATTAATATTAATAGTTGTATTGATAGTTGATAAAAGATTAAAATGATTTTATATAAATTATGTGCCTAAATATCGCATAAGTTAAAATCAAAAAAAATAAATATTTCATCAAAAAGTGCTTGACATTGATAAAAAGGAAAGATAAAGTAATGGATAAATAATGGGAATGTATAACAGGTTGGAATCAAAGAAAGGGTGAAATTCAGTCGAGTAAAAAGTTTACCGGACTCCACTCGGCTGAACACACCCTGTTTTTGAGGAAAAAGGTTTAGACAACAAACCAGTTAGGAGCTTAGGCTGCGCCTTGATTATTTCCTCGTTTTGTATAATCTCATACAGAACCTTTAAAAGTCAAGAGATGTTTTATAATTCTTTTTATAAAATTTGACTGACTTTTTCCTTCCAAAATAATCAAACAGCACTGCCATTAGCCTTTATCGTCTAAGCCTTAGATTGATTCATCATAATTTTTATAAATAAAGGTAGTGGTGTGTACTATGAAACAATTTTTCTATTCAATTCTGATGAAAAAAGTTGTGATATGCCTGATGGCTTGTTTCCTTTATAGCTGTGCAGATCAAGTGGATACTGAACAAACGACAAATGAGCCAGGCCATAATCAGCAATTGTCAAATATAAGCCCGGAAAGTATTCAGCCAGAAATTGTCCAATCAGAAAAACCTGCGCAAGTTGATTCAATTTTTGTAGAAAATGATTTGGAAAATCATACTTTATCTGAAAAAGACTCAACCATACAATTGATTAAGCAAAAGATTGCCAACATTAGAGATGATTTTAATCAAAAACAATTGCCTGAAAGCATTCTTGAGCGTTTAGACGCGTTTGAGGAAAAACAGATCAACAGTCTCTCTAACTTGAGCCAAAAAGATTCCTATTTTTCAGATGAAACTAAAATTTATAACCCACATCCATTTCGGGAAGAGAAATTTAGTGGCTCTCTTAAAAAATCATCTCTAATGGATTTTCAAAAAAGAAGCCAAGCATCGACTGCTCAGTTGGAAAATATTGAATTAACAGAAAATCACCAGCCTGAAACTTATCATATAAATTCAGAGACAGACACATCCAAATTAAGGAATAAACGACTGACAACTTATGATAGCAATGACCCCGCCTATATCAGTGAAAATGACGAAATTCAGTTCACAAGCAAAATAAGATCTTTGGCTCAACAATTAGACTATCATCCACTCAAGATGTTGAATTATATTCGAGATTATATCGAATATATTCCATATTATGGTTCGAAAAAAGGAGCAAATGCCTGTATGATTGAAGGGGTTGGAAATGACTTTGATCAGTCTTCTCTCCTCATAGCGTTACTCCGTGTTGGGGATGAAAATGGTAATCACAAATATCCAAGTCGGTATAGTATCGTTAACATTCAAGTCGATCTATCGACATTACACAATTTATTTGGCGTAACAGAAGCGCATATTGTTGCTGAAATATTCAGCAGAATTGGATTTCCATATACATTATATGTGGATGAAAACGATATCCCTCAATTTTTTCTGATTCAGTGGGTTTACGTGGAAGCTTATATTCCATATGGCTATTGTCGGGGTATTATACAAAATGATCCTGAAATTGATTCTAAATGGGTTCCACTTGAACCAACCTTTGCATCATATCTGTTCGGACAGCAACTTGATGTTGTTAATGAAATGGGAACATTTCAAGCAGATGTTTTTTTTGAAGACTTTCTGTATGGCAATTATGGAAATCAAACACCATTAGAAGCGTTTCGAGAAATCATTCAGGGCTATCTATCTTTTCAATATCCACAAATACAGTATAATGATTTAAAAATTAATAAAGAAACACTTCATAAAACATTTGAAATGATTCCTGATACCTTGCCATTTGAAATTATAGATAATATTGGCACTTATGCCGCTGTTCCCGATTTATACAAGCATAAAATTCAATTTATCATTCAAAATAAAGACAAAACAACAGAATTTTTTAACGACACTGTGAATGTGGCAACCATTGCCCAAAAATCAATTGCGTTTGCTTATATCGCTGCCAGCTCAGAAGATCAAGCTTTATTAGATACTTATGACAGTATTTTTGAGATTGAACCCATTTCCCTGGTAAATCTTAAACCCGTCATCAAAGTTAATGGAAGTATCTTAATTCAAAGCGTATTAATTGATCAGATGGGACAAACGCCCCTGTTTTTGGGAAATGTTAGGAGCTTAGGTAGGAGTAATGAATGCGTAGACAAAAAGAAAGGATGAATAGAAAAAATAAGGCTTCAAAAAGCTAATATGGCTTTTTTGCATTAAAAAAAGTGCTGTAAATGGCTGCTTTGATTATTTCCTCATTCAATTTTGCAAAGCCGCTTTCTAAAGCATAAAAAAAATTTTAGATTTTAATATTTAAATTTAAAAATTTAATGCTTGTTAACCATATTTTAAGGAGGTAACTTATGGAAAAATCAGAAGTCAACGTTAGTTCAAATTTATTAATCAATTCAAGTTTAAAAAAACAGATTATGTTCAACTTGTATTCTACTCTAAATACAACTTTGATAAACCAACAAGAAAAACAAGAGATAATTAATAATATTTTAATATTAATTATTGACGATTTAAAAGCTTTTGCACAAAGAGACCCGGCTTCAAAAGGATCATGTGAGTATATATGGAATTCATATTCTGCATTCAAAGCCATTTTTTACTATAGAATTGCAACGATTCTTTATCATTATAAAAAATCAACAAATACAAACAAATTAAGTGAGTTAAAGAAATTAGCCCGTCAAATCTCTGAAAAGTCAAAGATTGAAACAGGTATAGAAATTCATCCAGGCGCTAAAATAGGATCAAGATTCATCTGTGACCATGGTACTGGCACTGTTATAGGAGAAACTGCTGTTATCGGTAATGATTGTTATTTTCTGCAAGGGATTATATTGGGGGTATCTAAATTTGGCAAAGTTTTACCCGGAAACAAAAGACATCCTAGCATTGGAAATAATGTAAGAATAGGGGCTTTCGCTAAAGTTTTAGGACCTATCACAATAGGTAATAATTCTGTAATTAGTCCGCAAGCTGTTGTTACAGAAGATATTCCTGATAATTCTAATTTAATAATAGTCAATCAATACCAATTGTTAAAACCTGAACAAAACATTGAATTGTATGGTGTTACCCCTTATAGTAAAAATTATTTAATTGTCCATGGTAAAGGTTTAAAAAATACTTCTCTCAGTATTTTAGGGAAAGATCAGTCTTTATTATATTCATGTAAGATCATAATTTCTCGTAAATGTGATAAATTTATAATTTTTACTATTAAAAACAATAAATCTATAAATACAAATAAAATATCACTGGCGGTTATCGATAAAAATAAATGCGTGGTAGCCGTTATCAGAGAATCACTCGCTCTTAAAAGATTTTTTGAAAAAAAACTATATATCAAAAGAATTAGGGGGAGATTATTATGAACAAAGATCTTAATATTCTATCATTTGTTGGAAAAACGCCAATGGTAAAGCTTCAAAAAATTACCAGTAAAAACTCAGCTGATATTTACTTAAAACTGGAAGAATTTAACCCAGGAGGTAGTATTAAAACGAGAATAGCTTTTCAAATGATTATTGATGCTGAAAAAAAAGGACTTTTAAAACCAAAATCGAATCAAAAAATTATTGAAGCTTCAGGCGGGAATACAGGAATAGGACTTGCTATAGTATCAGCAATTCGCGGATACAATTTAACATTAGTAATTCCTGATAATTATAGTAAAGAAAAAATAAAGATGCTTAAAGCTTATGGTGTTAAAATTATCTTATCTGATAGTAGTGAAGGCAATAATTCACATATAGAAAAGGTAAAAGAAATAATACAAAGTATTCCTGATAAATATGTATGGTTGAATCAGTTTAATAATATATCAAATCCAGAGGCTCATTATAAACATACAGCTAAAGAAATCTTAGATTCGATTGATGAAATAGACTGTTTTGTTGCTGGTGTTGGAAGCGGGGGAACTATTACAGGTGTCGGGCAGAGGATTAAAAAGAAATTTCAAAATGCTATAATTATTGGTGTTCAAAAAGTTGGATGCGATATTTTAAAAGGTAAAGCTGTCAAGCATAAAATACAAGGCTTATCAATAGGTTCTTTACCTGATGTTTTTAACACAGCTCTTGTAGATGAAGTTCTATCTGTTGACTATAAAAAAGTAGTCCATTGTATGAATAAATTAGCAAAAATGGAAGGTTTGCTTTTAGGAATATCATCTGGTGCAAATATATATGCTGCGTTGAAAATAGCTTCAAGATTAGGGAAAGGCAAAAATATTGTAACTATTTCTCCTGATAGTGGGAGGAGTTATTTAGAAGTATATTAACATGTTGAAATATTTTTAGGAGGCTATAATGAAAAAAACAAAAAAACTATTTTATCAAGATCCTTTTTTAAGTGAATGTGAAGCTATCATTACAGATGTTAAAAATAATGGTATTATCTGTAATCAAACAATAGCGTTTCCTGAATCAGGAGGGCAGGAAGGAGATACTGGATCTCTAATTGTTGAAGGTCATGATGTCCCTTTTATAGATACTCAAAAAGGTGTAGGCAGAATTATTTATTTAGATGACTTTCCTACGATAAGTGTTGATAATTTAATATGCCATGTTATTTCGGAAGAACATCTCAAACACTTTAAAGTTGGAATGACAATTAAAATCAAAATAAATATAGACAGGAGGATAAAATTAACCATAAACCATTCAGGAATTCATCTTGTTTTGATGGCCATTGAAAAATTATACCCGGAAATGTCAAACAATATAAAAGGCGCTCATATAAAATATGAACACGCCAGGTTAGACTTTGTTAAAAAAAGAACATTCTCTCAATCCGATTTAGAGTTTATAAAGAATTTTGTAGATGATATTATAAAAAGAGATGAATCAATTATGGTGTATCCACATCCTAAAGAGCCAGAAGCTTTATATTGGAAATGCCAGGACAAAATATACCCATGTGGTGGAACTCATATTACTTCTGCATCTTATATTGGTCCGATCAAAGTAAAAAGAAAAGGTATGGGAAAAAAATTGGAAAGAGTTATCGCTTCATTTCCTGATGGTAATTTACCATTAGAAACATATCATTAAAAAAATGAGGTAATGCTTTTTATGGAAGTTACAAAGCCGAAATAAAAGTGCAGGCTTTTATTTCGGCAAAATAGACATTTTTTTATTTAGTTTGAATTTGGGAGACTTATTATGAATAAAATTATGGATGAATATACATGGGATGCAGAAGACTATTCAAATAATTCAACAGCTCAACGCGATTGGGCAAGAGAGCTTATTCTTAAATTAAATCTCAAAGGGACTGAATCAGTTATAGATATAGGTTGTGGAGAAGGTAAAATAACAGCTGAAATTGCCTCACAACTTCCAGGTGGAAAAATTCTTGGCATAGATAGATCAAATAACATGATTGATTTAGCAAAAAAAAATTATCCACAATTGAAATATCCTAACCTATCATTTAAAATGATTGATGCTCGAAATTTACAATTTAAAGAAGAATTCGATATTGTTTTTTCGAATGCAGCACTGCACTGGATTAAAGATCATAGTTCTGTAATTTCAGAAATCAAAAATAGCCTTAAATCGCAAGGTCGTCTATTGTTACAGATGGGTGGTAAAGGAAATGCTGAATCATTAATTTCTATTTTAGGAAATATGATGGCAAAGAAGGAATGGAATAAATATTTTCATGGTTTTGAATTCCCATACGGATTTTATGAATCGGAAACATATATATTATGGCTTAAGGAAGCAGGCTTAAACCCTATAAGAGTTGAACTTATTCAAAAAAAAATGTCATATAAAAATAAAGAAGATTTAGCAGGCTGGATAAGGACGACTTGGCATCCATATACGAACTGTGTACCGATTCATAAAAGAACAGAGTTTATCAATAAACTGATCAAAGAATATCTTGAAAAATATCCATTAGATAATAAAGGGTGTGTTCATGTAGACATGGTTAGGCTTGAAGTTGATGCAATAAGGAGTTCCGATAGCAACAGAACAATTGGTGGGTGAAAATACAATTTAAATCAAAATTAATACAAAAAAGGAGTTTAAAGCGATCCATTCAATAAAACGATTGCGAAGGCAAATTGCTGTATATTAAAGAAGTATATGATTTATAAAATTTTTCAAATGAGATTTTATTATATCAAACAATGGTGTAATATAGGCGTATAGTGTCTTTTATATAAGGCGTGATTATAATCAATAATATAAATAAAAATTAATTAATATTAATAGTTGTATTGATAGTTGATAAAAGATTAAAATGATTTTATATAAATTATGTGCCTAAATATCGCATAAGTTAAAATCAAAAAAAATAAATATTTCATCAAAAAGTGCTTGACATTGATAAAAAGGAAAGATAAAGTAATGGATAAATAATGGGAATGTATAACAGGTTGGAATCAAAGAAAGGGTGAAATTCAGTCGAGTAAAAAGTTTACCGGACTCCACTCGGCTGAACACACCCTGTTTTTGAGGAAAAAGGTTTAGACAACAAACCAGTTAGGAGCTTAGGCTGCGCCTTGATTATTTCCTCGTTTTGTATAATCTCATACAGAACCTTTAAAAGTCAAGAGATGTTTTATAATTCTTTTTATAAAATTTGACTGACTTTTTCCTTCCAAAATAATCAAACAGCACTGCCATTAGCCTTTATCGTCTAAGCCTTAGATTGATTCATCATAATTTTTATAAATAAAGGTAGTGGTGTGTACTATGAAACAATTTTTCTATTCAATTCTGATGAAAAAAGTTGTGATATGCCTGATGGCTTGTTTCCTTTATAGCTGTGCAGATCAAGTGGATACTGAACAAACGACAAATGAGCCAGGCCATAATCAGCAATTGTCAAATATAAGCCCGGAAAGTATTCAGCCAGAAATTGTCCAATCAGAAAAACCTGCGCAAGTTGATTCAATTTTTGTAGAAAATGATTTGGAAAATCATACTTTATCTGAAAAAGACTCAACCATACAATTGATTAAGCAAAAGATTGCCAACATTAGAGATGATTTTAATCAAAAACAATTGCCTGAAAGCATTCTTGAGCGTTTAGACGCGTTTGAGGAAAAACAGATCAACAGTCTCTCTAACTTGAGCCAAAAAGATTCCTATTTTTCAGATGAAACTAAAATTTATAACCCACATCCATTTCGGGAAGAGAAATTTAGTGGCTCTCTTAAAAAATCATCTCTAATGGATTTTCAAAAAAGAAGCCAAGCATCGACTGCTCAGTTGGAAAATATTGAATTAACAGAAAATCACCAGCCTGAAACTTATCATATAAATTCAGAGACAGACACATCCAAATTAAGGAATAAACGACTGACAACTTATGATAGCAATGACCCCGCCTATATCAGTGAAAATGACGAAATTCAGTTCACAAGCAAAATAAGATCTTTGGCTCAACAATTAGACTATCATCCACTCAAGATGTTGAATTATATTCGAGATTATATCGAATATATTCCATATTATGGTTCGAAAAAAGGAGCAAATGCCTGTATGATTGAAGGGGTTGGAAATGACTTTGATCAGTCTTCTCTCCTCATAGCGTTACTCCGTGTTGGGGATGAAAATGGTAATCACAAATATCCAAGTCGGTATAGTATCGTTAACATTCAAGTCGATCTATCGACATTACACAATTTATTTGGCGTAACAGAAGCGCATATTGTTGCTGAAATATTCAGCAGAATTGGATTTCCATATACATTATATGTGGATGAAAACGATATCCCTCAATTTTTTCTGATTCAGTGGGTTTACGTGGAAGCTTATATTCCATATGGCTATTGTCGGGGTATTATACAAAATGATCCTGAAATTGATTCTAAATGGGTTCCACTTGAACCAACCTTTGCATCATATCTGTTCGGACAGCAACTTGATGTTGTTAATGAAATGGGAACATTTCAAGCAGATGTTTTTTTTGAAGACTTTCTGTATGGCAATTATGGAAATCAAACACCATTAGAAGCGTTTCGAGAAATCATTCAGGGCTATCTATCTTTTCAATATCCACAAATACAGTATAATGATTTAAAAATTAATAAAGAAACACTTCATAAAACATTTGAAATGATTCCTGATACCTTGCCATTTGAAATTATAGATAATATTGGCACTTATGCCGCTGTTCCCGATTTATACAAGCATAAAATTCAATTTATCATTCAAAATAAAGACAAAACAACAGAATTTTTTAACGACACTGTGAATGTGGCAACCATTGCCCAAAAATCAATTGCGTTTGCTTATATCGCTGCCAGCTCAGAAGATCAAGCTTTATTAGATACTTATGACAGTATTTTTGAGATTGAACCCATTTCCCTGGTAAATCTTAAACCCGTCATCAAAGTTAATGGAAGTATCTTAATTCAAAGCGTATTAATTGATCAGATGGGACAAACGCAACACCTTCAAATCAGGTTTCTTGCTCCGAAAAATGATATTAATCAAACACCAACACAAAAGGAAATTGATCTCATAGAAAAAACAATGATCTGTGGAAATCCAGAAGCTCTCGCCTTAAATACTGATCAGGTAGTTTCAGAAATATTTTGGCCAACCGAATGGCGCGATAATTTAAATTCAGAATATATAGGCACTCGAAAATTATATCAAACCGCTCACAATTATTTGGCACGACTCCAAAATAATCATGAAGAACTGGCCACTATACTGGGTGGAACCTTCACAAACCTGGCTACGAGAGCCATTGTTTTTAATGGCGTAAGCGTCCTTTTACAGAATGGTTCGCCATATCGTTTTGTAATGAAAGGATTGAGAATAGACGCTTCATCAGTCATTCGCTACTATCATCGAACCAGTGATAAGATTGACCACCACAGAAACAATTTTTTGTTTATATTTGGCCTTCAATCTTCATTAGATGAATCATCCATATTTGAAGATGACTTTCAGATTGAAGCAATGAGCACGACTAAAGGGTTAAGAATGATCAATCAGGGGATAATTCCTGGTGTGTCTATGAAAAAAATTAACCTGTCTAACAAATCTGACATTTCTTTACTCAATATTTCCAGTACTCTGAAGAACTCGTTTCTGGATTCTGTCAACCAGGGAAATATTATATATACGCCCAATAATTCATATATTTATAAAAACTGGGAAGGACTTGTTTATATTGATCTTGATCCTGAATCAGGATCGGGAGCTTTTATTATTGGAGAAGGATTGAATGGCGGTTATACTGTTGAACCTGTCTATCAATGGGATCCTGCCTGGCAAGATGTTTTATTATCAAATACTTATGGGAGTAATCAATATCAATTCACTTCAAAAATAATTTACCCTCAAGCAAATGATACCTTTTATAATAATACTTACGTAGATGTAATGACAGAATATAAAATACTATATTTCGACCAAAATATTTCAGACTGGAATACGTTGAAATCATGGACAGATACTCAAAAACATTACATTAAAATTCTGATTAATAACGAACAAAATTTTGACTGCATAATAAGTTCAGATAACCAGATTTGTTTTCACGTAGACAGACAACCCTCATTTAATCTTCAAATAACGAACGGCGGTAGTGAGTTAGACAATGGTGAAGACTCATATAGTGCACATGAAACGCTATATGCAGTATCTGATGCTGCTGAAGAAGCAGATGGTGCATATATTCTAGTTAATTGGGATGATGATAATGGCTATGAAATTGATATTACAAATTTTTCAACATATTCACCTTCACCTGACCTTGAGGAATCAAATTATATTCAAAATGAAGACAATCTCGCTGCATTAATTCCTTTAATAGAGCCTCTTCCATCAAATGGCATTGTGGAGCTTGAAATTTCTGGAATTGATAAAGATAAAATTAAAATTTGGGAGTTAAGAACGAAATGCCCCTATAACAACAATTGCGTTGACATTTTGAATGGAAGTTATTCTGTTAGGTGGGATTTATCAAATACATATGAAAGAAATGTATTCAAAGCCTATATGGCAAATAGTTTGTGGATTGAAGGAATTGAATCAAGTTCAACCCACAGAGGTATTACTTTTTTATTACGTTACTATGATTATTCAGGAAATCTCATTGCTGAAGATAGTTGTTGTGCAACAGTCGTTATGATTAATCTCGGTAATGCAGTTTATAGAAATAATTATGTATTGATTGTAGATAATGAACGAGGTCATGCTGCAATTGTAAGTAACTTTTTAGGGCCTTGTAACCTAAGTAATCTGTCTAATAATGATAAATATAATGTAATTGAAATGCAAGGCCCTTCCATAAAAAGTCTCTCTACAATAGTCGATGCTACAGCTAAAGGCTGTTATACAGTACCAGATATAACATTCAGAGATAGGTTGAAAATCCTTAAAGCTGCTAAATTATTGCAAAAAAAAGGCATAGGATATACAGGTGTTGAAGCTTTAAAGCCCGAAACCTGGGATGGCACATTAGATGGAATTCAAGAACTTCGTTGTGATGGATTGGTTGAGGTCTGTTATGAAATATCAGGCCTTAACGTTTGGGGAATGAAAAATTACCTCTCAAGTACTATTGGTTATAACATTTCAGATACTACAGACATATATACCTATCATGCAACAACAGGCGGATTATTGGTAAGTACTAACGATTGTCCTGATAATTTAGAACAGCATAATGATTACGATAATGTTTTTTGGAAAGACACTTTAATACCAGCAACACAGAGTGGTTACATTACACCAGCTGACAATACTTACACAAGAATGCAAAGGAAAAATCTATGTACTCCAATTGGAGTAAAAGGAGGTAACTAAAATGCGTTTAATTCTTATAGTCAATACATTTTTTTTTATTTTAACAACAAATCTCATTGCCAATGAAAACTATTGGGAATTTATTTATGCGTCATACCAGGAAAATCCACCCAATAGACAAGAAATAAATGCA
>Ga0272440_1000732_pt1 | contig 27776 bp, 26 predicted proteins | sample SSMMMBAug17_FD_192440 | JGI IMG/M metagenome (GOLD analysis project Ga0272440, IMG submission 192440) | Marine sediment archaeal communities from Little Sippewissett salt marsh, Falmouth, MA, United States - SSM-MMB-Aug17 | ecosystem: Environmental > Aquatic > Marine > Wetlands > Sediment ... | reverse complement strand
TGGATAAAATCAGTCTGCAACCAATTCAGTACCTATGTAACTTGAGGGCGCTTTAGCGTCCTTTTTCCATTCAGCGTTGGGCTTTAGCCCTACGCTGTTCTTGGATTTGCCGAAATTCATCATTTTTAATGTTTCACTCTAAAAAGTCCGACTTTTTGGGAATGCGCCCGATTACACTGAAGAAAATGAATAAGATGAATTAAAAGTGTTTGATTTCATCTTATTCATCTTCTTCAGCGTAATCCAGGTTCAAAATGAAAAGAATTGACTCTTTCAGAAATGAGGAACTTATTATTTAAGTATTCCTTAGCTAGTCGGCTTGGCTGTTATTAATTTTGCAAATAGCGAGTGCATTTTATTGCGTAATTAAATGTTATCAGTAATAAAACTATTGTAAATATGCAAGTTCATTAAAGCAAATCCTTGTTGCAACAAATAATTATTCCACAAGCGTATAAACCTTTCGAAATAAAAAAGATTGCATCTAAATTTAAATTTTGCTAATTACCACTGCATGAATAATAAATCAATACAGATTACAGTATTGGGATCAGGAACTTGTGTGCCATCACTCAAACGAAATGCCAGTTCAGTATTACTGGAAATTGATGAAACCAAAATTCTAATTGACTCTGGACCCGGCACAACAAGACAACTCTTGGAAGCAGGCGTTTATCTCAACCAATTGAATCATATATTTTATAGTCATTTTCATCCGGATCATATCAGTGAATTGATATCCATTCTGTTTGCATTGAAATACAGTGGTTTAAAAAGAGACAATCCATTGTATATTACTGCTGGACATGGTTTTTTGGGATTTTATGAACGTCTTAAATCTGTTTTTGGACATTGGATTGAACTCGATAAGTTAATATTGGACGAAATGAATACATTCACACCAGATCATCGATCTTTTGATGTTTTTGATGTGAATTCAATTCCTACAAACCATAATCCTGAAAGCCTGTCATATCGTTTTACCAGCAAAATTGGTGCATCGGTAGTCTACTCTGGTGATACAGATGAATGCCAGCAACTGTCTCATATTGCTAAAAATGCTGATTTGTTTATCTGTGAATCAGCTATGCCAGATGGCCAAAAAGTTGATGGTCACCTGACACCTTCTCTGGCTGGTAAAATTGCACATGACGCAAAAGTGGCAAACCTTTTGTTGACACACTTTTACCCTGAATGTGACACAGTCAACATCGAAAATCAATGCCGAAAAACTTATTCCGGCCCATTGTGGCTTGCTCAGGATTTAATGCGATTAGCGGTATAATTATGGATTTAGAAAGTCTGACTGACATTCTTTTTGCTCTGGTGTTATTTTTATATGCACTTAGCACAATTTGGTATCTGGCCTTTGTTGCTTTTCAGAAAAAATTTTTAGCACAAATTGCTAGTGGGCAACTTTGGGCCGGATTTTGTTGTCATTTTATATTAATTATAGTGACTTATTTTCGAATTGGTCATATCCCTGCACATAATTTACAATACAGTCTTTCATTGACAGTATGGGCATTGGTGGCTGTATATCTATTTTTCCAATTTTCATTGAATATCAGAATTTTGGGAGCAATAGTTACCCCCATATCAACCCTTGTTCTGACCTTTGCTTTTTGCTTGCCAAAGCCAGATTTTGTAATCAGCAAACAATTTGAAAGCATTTGGGTAAATGTCCACGTGATTACATCATTCATTGGAAATGGCGCATTTGCACTTGCCGCCTGTGTGGGGGTATTATACTTGATCCAGGAAAAAGCAATAAAAGGAAAACGACTCGGTTTTTTCTACAATCGACTTCCCGCGCTTGAACGTCTGGATCAAATGGAGTATGCCTGTATTGCCATAGGCTTTCCCATGTTGACCATCGGAATTATGACCGGCTGTATATACGCGCAATTACATTGGGGACATTATTGGAACTGGGATCCCAAAGAAGTGTGGTCTGCGATGACCTGGCTGTTTTATGCTGCCATTTTACATGGGCGTATGGCGATGGGATGGCGTGGTCGTCGCCTGGCGTATCTGGCAATTATTGGTATTTTTTTGGTTATGTTTACATTCCTGGGTGTCAATTTTTTATTGAAAGGACATCATGGGGACTTTACAAAATTTTAAGTGACGCTCTATGCAAATCATATTGATTGGATTGAACCATAAATCAGCACCTATTCATATTCGTGAAACACTGGCTTTTTCAAAAGAAGATACAAGACAGGCAATGAATGAATTGATGCAAATGCCTTTTTTTCTAGAAATGTGCATCTTTTCGACCTGTAATCGTGTTGAAATTCTTGTTGTTTCCGATTTGTCAGCGGAAACTGTCCGACAGCAGGTTATGGATAAATGGATTGAATATTTATCAAATCATCGTGAAATTGATATAACAGACTTACGCCCCATGTTTTATATCCATCAAAATCTGAATGCTGTTCGCCATCTTTTTCGTGTGGCATCCGGTCTGGATTCAATGATTATTGGCGAACCTCAAATTTTAGGACAGATTAAGGAATCCTATCGACTGGCAGTTCGAAGAAAGTCAACAGGCGTATTGATAAACAGATTATTGCATCGAACCTTTTCAGTTGCCAAGCGGGTACGTTCAGAAACCGGAATTGGTGATCATGCGGTATCAATCAGTTATGCTGCCATTGAGTTGGGTCGGAAAATTTTTGGTTCCTTGCACAATAAATCTGTGTTGTTGATTGGTGCTGGAGAAATGGCAGAATTGGCTGTAGATCATTTGATTCGTCACCATGCCGGCACAATTTATGTTGTAAATCGCACTTTTGAGCGGGGATTGCAACTGGCAAAACGTTTTAAGGGAACAGCCATTCGCTTTGATGAATTATTGGATCAAATTGTTCATGTGGATATTGTCATTAGCTCTACTGGTGCTTCAGCTTGCATTCTTACAAAAACACAAATGAAAAAAGTCATGAAACGTAGAAAACATCGACCCATTTTCTTTATTGACATCGCAGTGCCACGAGATATTGATCCAGATATCAACCAACTGGAAAATGCCTATCTATACGACATTGATGATCTTCAGGATGTGATTGATATCAATGTAAATGAACGAAAAAAAGAAGCCCTTCGTGCGGAACGAATTATTGACGAGGCTGTTGTTCGATTTGAAGAATGGTTGAAAAATCTGGATGTTGTGCCAACAATCAAGGCATTACGACACAAGCTTGATCAAATAACACGCTTTGAAATTCAAAAAACTTGCCAAAGTATTCAAAATGAAAATATAGAACAACTATATCCAGCATTTGAAAAAATGGGCAATGCCATTGTAAATAAGTTTCTTCATGATCCAATAAGATTTTTGAAAGGCGAAGGATTCCATAAAGACCGCTCTGCCTGCCTGGATTTGACCCGAAAATTGTTTTGTTTGGATATTTTAGATTGACAACATTCAATCTCATATAATTTCCACATTCGTTTTTGAAAATAATTGCAAACAAAAAGCCCTTTCATATTTGTGTTTTTACCACCGATTTTTTAATGGACATTTTTAATGGCTGCTATCGCCTTTTTTTGCAAATCGAAAAAAATTGTATCGATTATGAACCTGTTGATCTTAAATTTCATTTGTTCTATTAGTTATGGGAATGATCTTGTTCACATGGCAAAAAACATGAGAATGAAAATGCAATTCATCAAATGGACGTATTTAAAATATTTTTACCTTGACATTTTACATCATTATGTTTATTTTAAAACGAATGTTCGGTATAACTAATAAACATAGGAGCAAAAATCAATGCAAAAACAAATATATGATGTCATCATTGTTGGAACAGGCCCGGGTGGCGCAACAGTTGCCAGAGAACTGGCCAAAAACAACAAAAAGGTGTTAATGCTGGAGCGCGGAAATCGTACGCCAATCAATGGTACAATTCCACAGGCTGTTCAAAATACAGGGATACCCTTTAAAAATGTACTGATTACCTATGATATGTTGGCGATGGTTCGAAGCACCACTGCCGGTGGCAGTACAATATATTACTATGCAACAGCTTTTGACCCGCCAATGAAAATGTTCAAAAAGTATGGGATAGATATTTCATCAGAAATAGAGGAAGCCCGAAAAGAATTACCAATTGCACCATTAAAGCCAGATCTTATTGGGCCTATGACCCACCGAATAATGGATTCTGCGCAGAATCTGGGATACAACTGGAATCCCTTAAACAAAATTGTTCATCAGGATCGATGCCGCTCTCATTGTGATCTATGCAATCAGGGGTGTCCATATGGCGCAAAATGGACTGCCAGGGAGTTTGTTGATGAGGCAGAACAGTCTGGCGCTACTGTTGTGCCCCATGCAAATGTAAAAAAAGTTATCTTTGATGGTCGAACAGCCATTGGTGTGGAATATAAACGTAATCTGATACCTAAAAAAGCGTATGGGAAAAAAATTGTCATATCAGCGGGTGGTATTGGAACGCCGGTTATTTTAAACAATTCTGGTTTTCATAATGCAGGAAACAAATTTTTCTTTGATCCATTGATAGTTGCCTTTGGTGAAGTCAAGGATATCAATGGCGGAAAAGAATTTCCCATGACCGCAGGATGTCATTTTGACGATGACAACTACATGATGACCGATATGACAGTTCCTCTTCCAATATATTTGGGCTTTTCTGCTGAAGTGTTTCGGTTCGATCGTCTGGCCTCACATTCAAAAACCTTGACAATCATGATCAAAGAAAAAGATCGTCTGGGCGGGCGATTGACATCACGTGGCGGTGTTCGTAAAAAACTTGACCCAAAAGATAAAAAAAGCCTGCTTCATGGGTATGAACGCGCCAAAAAAATTTTAAAAAATGCTGGTGCACGCCATATTTATAAAAGCTGGTATATTGCTGCGCATCCTGGCGGAACTGCAAAAATTCAAGATATAGTTGACACAAATCTGAAAACAGAATATGACAATCTATTTGTATGTGACTGTTCGGTTATCCCCGAATCATTTGGATTACCACCAACCTTAACGCTTGTCGGTCTGGGTAAACGACTGGCAAAGCATTTAAGTGAATAAGGATGTATTTAAAAAAAGTTTTACCTTTTCATAAGAGTGTAACCAAAATTGCCGGAACCAAAAATATCATTCTTTTTTTTCAGTGTAATCCTTGTTCAATAAATAATTGATCCGCAAATTCTATTGTCAATTTTGGCTACACTTTTTCAATATGAACGTTTTTTAAGAGGAGCTAATGCCAAAAATAATAAATCATGATAAATATCGTGAAGAAATGATTCTCAAGTGTTTTGAATTATTTGGAAAGAAAGGCTTTATCAATGTCACCATGAGAGAAATTGCCAACGATCTCAGTGTTTCTACAGGTGCGCTATACCATTACTTTCCTACCAAGCAGGCCATTTTTGAACAAATGATGACGTATATTATCAAAAAGGATCTGGAGCGATTACGTGAAGCTACAAACCTGGATGAACCGCCTGAAGAACGAATGATAAGGGCAGGAGAAGTTATCAATAAAACAAAGGATTACTATCAAAAGATTCTTTTGCTGATGTTGGATTATATTAGAAATCAGCCTGAAAAAAATACAGAGGAAATGTTAAAGCGGATTGCCCAAAATTATATTGATACCATTTCCAGCCAAATAGATCTGCCAGAAAATATGAGCTCTTCTATTTTTTATTGGCTGATTGGTATCATATATGCGGAACTACTTTGCCCATCATTGGTTGCCATTGATGATCAGTTTAAAATGATTACTGACATTATGCGGGTTGTCCGCAAAAAAATGCTATAGCAGATCTGGAATAATTCTTGTTCCAGGAAAGGATTTTCATCATGATTGGATATGTAATGCAATCCATTCGACAATGGACCGGCGCTAAAGAAGCAATTTCTGATAACCAGACAGCCCAAACCTGGTTTGAAAAGCTTGCAGATACAGAATCATTTCGCCATGTCTGCACATCCATTATGCCAGAATTGCTCAATACTGTTCCCCGAGCTGTCAATGTCATTGGTCAATCATTGGCCAAAGAAACAGCTTCACAGCAAACAGCGATCCTTTCAAACATTTTTCAGCGAATTGATTTTGACAAATGGGCTGAAACCTTTCAAACATGGATTTTACTTACACATTCGGTTGAAAATGAAAACAATCACTTTTTGTCACAAAATTTACAACCGGCTATCAGTTCATTTCTAAAGAAAATTGATTTTTCCGACCTGAAAGATATGCTCACGCAAACATCATCAGACATCAATGCATTATCAGAAACACTCAATGCCATGCTTTGGAAATATCCTGCCAAGATGGTGCTTTTGTGTAGTATCATTCCACTTGCCGGCAATACGACCTGTATGATTGCAAAAAACACCTTGAAACATTTCAATGAAATACCGCCTGATATCCTTGCAGATATTTTAATATCCATCATTAAAGAATTTGATATCAAATTCTTTGCCCAAATGCTTGATGAAGTAGCTGAACTGGCAAGAAAAATCCATACTGGTGCAGCACTCATTGGCGAGCCCGGTGCAGATGCACTGAGTCAGCAAATCAGAATCTCGTTTGAAAAATTGACTGAAAATGTCGATGCCAATAATTTATTCAAGGCAAAACAGGCGATTGAAAAAATAAAAAACAGTGTCTGGAATGCATGGTTTGATAGCGTCTCTGAAAGTGAAGACAGGTTTTCACAGGTAATCAAGCTATGGTTTGACAAAAAGAATCAGGCTATCCGGCAGACCAGTAAAATTACTTCTATTTTGGATGATATTCCTGATCATCAATTGCCAGATACCATTGGCAATCAAATTCACGACTTGGAAATGACTGAAGTTGCAGAAATAATAAATCAAATTGTCCAACTGGTTCTTCGTCTGGATCTGGCTGCACCCGATGCCCTGCATTCTGTTTTGTTTCAATGGTTGGAGTCATTGGATAGCGATGCGATTGCGTCATTAAATGAACAACTTGCCAGCCCCTTGATGACTGCTTTGGCCCCAATCATTCAAAAAATTGTTCCGCACTTGATCATTTCATTTTGCGATACCATTGATTCAGATGATCAATTGGTATCAGCGTTGAAACGTTTTTCAGAACAATTTACCGGCAAATGATAATAAAAGGAGTTTCACATGATGGACTTAATCAAACAAGCTGCCTTTGACTTACATAATGAATCCATTACAACATGGAAAGAAAACGATCATCAGGTTGTTGGCTATACTTGCAGTCAGGTACCGGTTGAATTGTTTTATGCTGGCGGTATTCTGCCTGTTCGCTTGCGAGGTGTTGGTATTCAAGGGCTGGATATTGCGGATGCCTACTATGGTCCATTTATTTGTTCGTTTCCCAAAGCAATTTTACAATCAATGGCTGAGAAGAAACTGACCCATCTGGATGGCGCTGTCATTGCTGATGGCTGTGATTCCATGCGGCGCCTGGATGAATGCTGGCGAAGAGCATCGAATGATTATCCGCATATGAATATCCCTTTTTTTCATTACATGAATATTCCAAGAAAAGTTTCAGACCATGCAAAAGATTGGTATATTTATGAAATTCAGAAATTACAATCTGCACTCGAATCTCATTTTCAAGTTTCCATTACACTGGAAGGCATTCAAAAAGCGAATCAAACATACAATAAAAGCCGAAAATTAATTCACAAAATAGAATCTCTCAGAAAGGCCAATCCCCCAAAAATTTCTGGATCTGAAGCATTTAGCCTGAGTCTGGCATCTGAGTCTATGTCACCAAAAGCATTTCAAAAACAAGCATCTGCAGTCTATGACCGCATTGTAAATCAACCCCTTGAAATTCCGGATGGCCCCCGAATTTTAATATCTGGCTCTGCCTACGATGATATTCATTTGATTCAAACTATCGAGGCGGCTGGTGCAAATGTTGTTGGGGAAAATGTTTGTTTTGGACCTTCACATCGTTCAAATCTTGTTTCTGAAGATTTGCCACCTCTGGAAGCACTCATGGAACATTATCTGCTTTCGTGTCCATGCCCCAGAATGTTTGGAAGATTTGATTATCGACTGACCTTATTGAAAGATAGAATACAAAACGTTCAGGCCAATGGGGTTGTACTTCAAAATATTCGATTTTGCGACCTTCATGCATCAGAAAATGGCCTCATGGAACGTGAATTGGAAAAAGATGGCATCCCCTGTATTCGACTGGAGAGAGAGTATGGCTCTCAAACCGATACTGGTCGATTGCGGATGCGAATTGATGCTTTTCTAGAACGTATTTCATAACAGGGAGTTTAATCATGCGACCTGAAATTCAAGAATATCAATTTGACTGGATGTTACATAAAAGCATGCACATTGCTTTTGATTCCTTAAAAGGATCAAAAAATGAATACAGACGTATGCTTAATTATATGCCATATTTCAAAGGCCTGATGGACTTACTGGGAAAATATGATGAACCAGGGATACTATTTGTAGAATTGGTCAAAAAAGCTGTCGATGAAATTGTTTTTGCCCATGATCAGGGAAAAAAGATTTGCATGACCACTTTTTGCTTATCGCCCATTGTTTTATTGGCAATGGATGTCATCCCGGTTGTCATGGAACCACTTACTGTCTTGCCTACAATTTTATGGAAACGCGGCACATACGATTTTATGAATTATTGCTTTGAAGTTGGCCTGTCTGAAACATCCTGCTCATCACAACGTGGCGCATTGGGCGCATATCTGGCAGGTCTTTGTGAACCTATTGATTTTATTGTGTTTGACAGTGGTGGTGTCTGTGATACCAATGCAAACGTATTTGCATTTTCTTCATCCTATTTAAATAAGCCCATGTTTCAACTGGATTATCCCGCATCTTTTCTTGATAAAAAAACAAAAGAATATCAACGTAAGGATTTTCGTGAGCTTATTAAATTTTTGGAATCACAAACAGGCAAGAAACTGGATCTGGATCGACTACGCAAGGGCCTTGATGAAACCCACAAACAAGATTTAATTATATCTCAGATAGAGGAACTTCAAATGCTAAAACCCAATCCATTGCCGCCCATCTTTAACCTGTTTATGTATGCTGGACGATTTTTGGCCACAAGCAAGCCTGAATATACAAAATTATTGGCATCGATACTAAAAACCACAAAAAACAATGCAGATCAGGAAAAAAGCGGATTACAGTCTGGTAAAGAAAAATGTCGGGCATTGTTTTGTTATATTGATCATTATTCGTCTGATGCCCGCATGTGGAATTTTCTTGATGATTATGGCATCTCGCATTTGGGAAGCATTTTAAGTCGATTTTTTCCGGATCATGCCCCATATCTTCAGGAGGATGAGATTAACAGTGGATATCGTATCAGGCTAGATACATTGGATGACATGATTGACAGCCTGACAGAGATCAATGCAAGGTCGCCAATGGTAAAAAGCATTCGCGGTCCATATGATTCTCCCTATATGTGGTTGGCGGATGCATTGGCTTTTGCCAGGCTATATCAGGCAGATTGTATCGTTTATAGTGGCACGCCTGGATGTCGTAATACCTGGGGGATGGTCAAACCCTTTGCGCGTGATACCGAAAAAAATGGCTTTCCAACACATATCATGTACTCTGATGCATTTGACGAACGTGTGGAATCCTTTGAAACAACCTCACTTCGTCTGGCGGAGTTCTTTCGGGTTAGACAGTTGATTTAGAAACCTACATGCATTGAAAGGGAATACGTGAAAAATATTCCCTTATTCAATTCTACTTTCCCATAGAATCTTTTTATTTTCCAAAGATAATTGGTCGAAAAAAACAAACAATCAACTCAAGTAAATTACGATGCTCTTGAGTTGTATTATCAAAATTCATCTTGACATAGCCCATCATTTTGACTATAGATACGCAAATATGGCTAACGTTAATAAGAAGGGTTTCCTTATTATTATTAAATCGCAACGTCTAAAGTTTAAAGCACAATCCTATGAATTTTATCGACACCTTGAAACAAAACAAACAAAAAATTATAGACCATTGGTTTAATCGTATTGTTGACACGTACCCTAAAGATACTGCACGATTTCTTCAAAAAGAACAAGACCCATTTGCCAATCCAGTTGGCAATGTTACCAGAAACAACATGGATGCTCTTTTTGACCAGCTCCTGCAAGAAAAAACAGATCCCCAGTTTCTAATAGATCAAGTGGATCCAATTTTGCGTATTCGTGCAATCCAAAACTTTTCAGCATCAGAAGCAGTTGGTTTTATACTGGATCTAAAACCCATTGTGCGGCATGTGATACGTGAACAAAAATTTTCTTTGACATTGAATGATTATGTTGCATTTGAAATGCGCGTGGATCAGTTGGTTTTGTATGCGTTTGATAAATTTATGTCATGTAAAGAAAAAATATATGATTTAAAAGCCAATGAGGTCAGGAATCAATCTTTCGAGGCACTTGAAAGAGCGAACCTGCTAAAACCCGAAAAGACAACGGCATAAGCATTGATTGAATCGCCTGGCGAAAAGCGAAATCAATGCTAAGACCATAATATTATATTAAGTGAGGTTTGTAATGAATGTGAATTATCTGTTTTCACTATTAGTCGTGGTGGCATTGTTATTGTTTGCATGGGTTGGTGCCGGTGTATGGGAAATGAAGTATTTATTTGGTGTATTTATCCCATATGCGGCATTTATCACATTTGCAATGGGGGTGATCTATCGGATCATCAATTGGGCACAGTCTCCAGTCCCATTTCGTATTCCCACCACATGTGGACAGGAACAGTCACTTCCCTGGATCAAACAAAACAAAATTGACAATCCCTCTACATTAGGCGGAGTGATTGTCCGGATGTTGCTTGAAGTCCTTTTTTTTCGATCTTTATTCCGAAACTTGAAAATGGAATTCAATGCGGGAAAACGCATTGCCTATGAATGGGAAAAATGGCTTTGGCTGGCAGCACTGGCTTTTCACTGGTCATTTCTGGCTGTTCTGGTTCGGCATTTACGATTCTTTACCGAACCGGTTCCTTTTGCGATCCAGATGGTTGAAGAGGTGGACTCTATCATGCAAATAGGATTGCCAGTCCTTTTTATGAGTGGTTTTGTTTTGTTGGCAGCAGCAACCTATTTGTTTATCCGAAGGGTTGTTATTCCGCAGGTACGTTATATTTCACTGCCTGCTGATTATTTCCCATTGTTTATGATCATGGCCATTGCAATTACTGGCATTTTCATGCGATATCTGACGAAAGTCGATATCATTCGGATCAAGGAATTAACAATGGGTCTTGTTTCTCTTCAACCAACAATCCCCGATGGTGTGGGCACCTTATTCTATGTGCATTTATTTCTTGTTTGCATTCTGTTTGCCTATTTTCCATTCAGCAAACTGATGCATTTCGGCGGTGTTTTCATGAGTCCCACCAGAAATTTGATCAACAACAATCGTGCAAAGCGACATGTCAATCCCTGGAATTACCCGGTTAAAGTTCATTCGTATGAATCCTATGAAAATGAATTCAGAGATCGCATGATCGAGGCAGGATTGCCGGTGGATAAAAAGGAGTAAAGAATGTCAGATGAATTGAAACCAGATGCATTTTTATCGAAAATAGATGGATGTCATCAGGAAGCGCCCGCAAAAGGTTGGATGGATACCCCCATTAGTATTCGTAAGGGAATGTATTGCTATGCAGCCAATCCAAAAAGTGTGGAATACGTCGGTCTGCCCTATGCCCGAAAATGGAATCCAACCGATGAAGACTGGAAATTACCAGACAATTGGAAAGAAATCATTCACAATGGATTCAAGGAACGTCTGGAACGTTTCAGAACCTTCAAAATCTTTATGGATATTTGTGTGCGATGCGGCGCATGCGCAGACAAATGTCATTTTTTTATTGGTACTGGCGATCCCAGAAATATGCCGGTCCTTCGGGCAGAATTGTTACGATCTGTGTATCGAAACGATTTCACCACTGCCGGTAAAATTCTGGGCAGATTGAATGGTGCCAGAGAGATGACCATTGATGTATTAAAAGAATGGTGGTACTATTTCTTTCAATGCACAGAGTGTAGGCGATGTTCAGTTTACTGCCCTTATGGTATCGATACAGCAGAAATTACGATTATGGGACGTGAATTGCTCAACCTGTTGGGTCTGAACATAGACTGGATTGCTACACCAGTGGCCAATTGTTATCGCACCGGTAACCATCTTGGAATCCAGCCCCATGCCTTCAAAGATATGCTGGATTTCTTCGTAGAAGATATTGAAGAAATTACAGGGCTGGCCATTGAACCCAGTTTCAACAAAAAAGGTGCAGATATCCTCTTTATTACGCCATCAGGCGATGTTTTCGCTGATCCGGGTACTTATACATGTATGGGATACATGATCCTGTTTCATTATCTGAAGGTCAAATATGGCCTTGAAATTACTTGGAGTACCTATGCATCAGAAGGCGGAAACTTCGGCTTTTTTACATCACATGAAACAATGAAACGTCTCAATTCCAAAATGTATGCTGAGGCCAAACGTCTTGGTGTAAAATGGATATTGGGAGGTGAATGTGGTCATATGTGGCGTGTGATCCATCAGTACATGGATACCTTGAATGGCCCTGCAGATTTTTTGGAAACACCTGTTTCCCCAATTACCGGCACGAGATTTGAAAATGCTGCATCAACAAAAATGGTTCATATTACTGAATTTACAGCAGATTTGATCAAACATAATAAGTTGGAACTGGATAAACGCCGCAATGATGGCAAAATTATTACTTTTCATGATTCTTGTAATCCATCACGCGGTATGGGGCTATTGGAAGAACCCCGCTATATTATTAAAGAAACCTGTAACCAATTCTATGAAATGCCCGCCAATACCATACGCGAGCAAACATTTTGCTGTGGTAGCGGCGCGGGCCTGAATGCCGGTGAAAACATGGAATTGCGTCTGGCAGGTGGGTTGCCCAGAGCCAATGCAGTCAAGTATGTACATGAGAAACATGGGGTGAATATGCTGGGCTGTATCTGCGCAATTGATCGTGCGGCCTTGCCTACATTAATGGAATACTGGGTACCTGAAGTCGATGTCACCGGTGTGCATGAGCTTGTGGCAAATGCATTGATTTTGCCCGGTGAAAAAGAAAGGGAAACCGATTTAAGAGGAGATCCCTTGCAATCAATGGAGGGTGATGATGCCGAATAAAAAAATATATGATCGAGAAATCGTGGTGATCGGCCTTGCTATATTTGTCGCATTGATCAGTTTTCCATTCTGGTTCAACCTGGGAAAAGCAGCTCCAGCACCGGAAGTGAAGTTGTCTGATAAGGCAAAGGCGGCAAAACAATGTATTGCACCAACACCATACATAAGAGCGGAACATATGGCAATTCTGGATTTATGGCGGGACACTGTTGTTCGTGATGCCAAACGCGTTTATACGTTAGGTGATGGTCGACAATTCAACATGAGCCTGTCTACTGGCGAAAATTCATGTATGGGATGTCATGTGACAAAGGCTGATTTTTGTGATAAATGCCATAATTATGCATCAGTCAGGCCATACTGTTGGGATTGCCACATAGCGCCGAAGGAGAATAAATGATGGAAAATAGCAGAAGAAGCTTTTTAAAGATTGCCGGCGTCACTGCTGCCGGTTTGAGTTTGAAACCAGTCACTGATGTTTTGGCTTCAGGCGGGCACCAGACAAAATCATCACCTATCGGCGATGTTTCTAAAGGCAAAGATGTACTCACAGCAAAGCGATGGGCAATGGTGATTGATGTTAAAAAAATGGCCCATGATGGCACTGTGCATAAATGCATTGATGCCTGCCATAAATTGCACAATGTTCCAAAAATGACCAACAAGCGTCATGAAATCAAGTGGATCTGGGATGAAGAGTTTCATCATGCATTTCCCGGCCAACATCATGAACATTTATCTGAAGCCATCGAACATGCACCCTTTCTTGTTTTGTGTAACCATTGCGAAAATCCCCCCTGTGTCCGCGCATGTCCTACAAAAGCGACTTTTCAGCGTGAGGATGGGATTGTCTTGATGGATTTTCATCGATGTATTGGATGTCGTTTTTGTATGGCAGCCTGTCCTTATGGTTCCCGAAGTTTCAATTTTAGAGATCCCCGGCCATTTATAGAAGAAACGCAGGAAAATTTTCCCACACGCATGAAAGGTGTTGTGGAAAAATGTAATTTCTGTGCAGAACGATTGGCAGTAGGGAAACAACCGGCCTGTGTTGAGGTATCGGGTGGCGCAATTATTTTTGGCGACCTGGATGATGAGAACTCCGATGTTCGGAAAGCACTCAAATCCAATTATGTGATCCGACGTAAACCAGGTTTGGGAACAGGTCCGCAGATATACTATATGGTTTAAGGATAAAATTGCTCTTTTTATAAGAGCAATCAAGAAAATAAAGAGGTGTTTATGCTTGAAAGAGCGCTTAATGGAAACAAGAATTACTGGGCCTGGTTGATGTTATTGATGTCAATAATTGGCGTGGCAGTGGTGTTTTATCTGTACCAACTCTGGTTTGGACTGGGTGTTACCGGCATGAGTCGGGATGTCTCCTGGGGATTTTATATCGCTCAGTTCACATTTCTTGTTGGTGTTGCTGCATCGGCAGTCATGCTGGTTTTGCCCTATTACCTTCATCATTACAAGGCCTTTGGAAAAATAACTGTATTGGGTGAATTTGTTGCAATCGCTGCGGTAACCATGTGTCTGCTGTTCATCCTGGCAGATCTTGGGCAACCGCAACGTATGTTAAACGTAATTTTTTATGCAACCCCCCATTCCATGTTATTTTGGGATATGATTGTTTTGAATGGGTATTTATTTTTAAATTTGATTGTGGGTTGGAATGCGCTGTCAGCAGAAAGCAAAGGCGTCCCTCCCCCCAAATGGGTTAAACCATTTATATATATATCTATTCCCTGGGCAGTGAGTATTCATACAGTTACCGCATTTTTGTACTGTGGTTTACCGGGTCGTGGTTTCTGGCTGACTGCTGTATTGGCGCCCAGATTTTTGGCATCGGCATTTGCCGCTGGCCCAGCTTTATTGATTCTGCTTTGCTTGCTGCTTCGCAAACTCACGCGTTTTGATGCTGGTAAAGAGGCCATTCAAATGCTTTCGAAAATTGCAACTTATGCAATTATAATCAATGTATTTTTCTTTTTCTGTGAAGTTTTCGTGGCTTGCTATAGCCAGATTCCTGAGCATATGGATCATCTTCAGTATTTATTTTTTGGCCTGCATGGAAAAGGGGCATTGGTGCCATTCATGTGGTTATCCATGATACTGATGTTCACCGGTATTTTTATGATGCTGATCCCCAAAGTGCGAACCAATGAAACAACCCTGGCAGTTGCCTGTGTAGCCATATTTATTGGCACATGGATAGACAAAGGCCTGGGAATGATCTCTGGTGGTTTTGTGCCCAATCCTTTACATCATGTTAACGAATACATCCCCACCATTCCTGAAATTATGATTACGATTGGTATCTATGCCATTGGTATGCTGGTATTGACTGTTTTATACAAAATGGCAATTTCTGTGAAAGAGGAAGCGGCGGGGCTCTCTTAATCTTATAATAATTGTCGGGTAAATTTTTGATTTGCCCGACAATTGTTCTAAATTCTAAAAACAATCTATCATTATCCAGCTATTATTTTACAACTTTGTTATTTCCTTTCATCTGAAAGGAACAGTCTGTGCTTGTCTATGCAAAATACAAAAATCCAGCGTTAAAGGATAATAGCTACTTTTCAGCAAATATACAAGTTTTCAAAAATGGTCTTTGACCAACCTTTTGACAATTTTTCAACCATTCCTAAGGAATGTAAAGGAAGAATGATGAAAAATGTATGTATTCATATATCCATTGTTGTTTTTTTGCTGGCTGGTTTAGTGGGTTTAGCGTGGGCGCAACGCCTTGAAGTTGTTACAGAACAATACCCACCATACAATTATGAAGAAGATGGTAAGGTAAAAGGTGTTGGTACTGAAGTTGTCGAAGAAGTATTAAGGGAAGCTAAAATTGAATATAATATTAAGGTGTTACCTTGGGCTAGAGCCTTAAGAATGGCTGAGGAAAAAGAAAATGTTTTAATATACTGTATTAGCAGAACTGAAAAACGAGAAGAATTATACACATGGGCAGGCGTTATTGCCCCAATCAATTTTTATATCTTTGCGCTAAAAAGCCGCAATGATATTCCGGAAATGAAATCATTAGATCAAGCTAGACCATATAGAATTGGTACTGTTAATAAAGATGCCATGGACCAATTTTTTATCGACAATAAATTCCCAAAAACTGATAGGACAACATTAAATGAATTTAATGTTAAAAAATTATTTCATGGCAGAATAGACCTTTGGCCTATGTCTGAATATACAGCAAATTACCTGACGAAGAAAAATGGCTATGATCCAAAAGACCTAAAAAAAGTGTATGAAATAAAAGGGTTTTCAGGTGGTGATCAATTTATGGCCATTAGTAACACGACAGATGCGAAAATTCTTCAGAAAATCCAAGATGCTCTGAAAAAAATCAAAGACGATGGCAGATATCAGGAAATTTTGTCTAAATACCAATAAATGATTCAGGACATCTTGGATATTGATTGTACTTCTTCTGCATATGAAGAAGAGGTCAAGTCCCCCTCTTGACGCTAAATTTCCAAAAAGAAAAAAATAATGGGCAATCAATCCTTAAGCTTTGATGGATTGGAGTCTACTTGCTATTGAAAAAGCCATGCACATTTCTGGAAAAAATATACCGGTTAAACAGCAGGTTATTGGCATTAATAAATCCTAAAAAAATCTCTTAGGAAATCTCTGAAAATAAGTTCCTCATTTAATAATTGTTTATTTTGTTTTTGAACCAGGATTACGCTGAAGAAAATGAATAAGATGAATTTAAAGTGTTTGATTTCATCTTATTCATCTTCTTCAGCGTAATCCAGGTTCAAAATGAATAGAATTGACTCTTTCAGAAATGAGGAACTTATTATTTAAGCATTCCTTAGGAAATCCAAACTGTTAACTCGCTCAACGCAATTGATTCTATTAAATAGATATTGTTGTTTTTAAGTGCATATTTTTGAACAAGGTCCATTATTTTCTGTAATGCCCACGAATTGATATTATCAACATTCGGTTCGACACTATCTGACACATAACCCCACATATGAAGCAACGCATTTCTCAAGAGTCCCTGCCTGGGGGGCTGTTTCAGAATGTTACAGAGAAGCAAGGCTAAATCTGAAAAGTCATGCAGTGGTTTCATTTGTGAAATTTTTGGTCCCAATTCTTTGTAAAGGTTGATATCTCGGGCCATTACTGAATATTTATGATGACGCCATAATTGTTGTGCATTTTTAGGTAATGGAATACGCCCTGTTTCTTTGTTTTGATACTTGTCAGTCAGAATTTGATATTGCCTGATTGGCGAATCAATGAATATTTCTGGCCATTCATTTTTTTTACTGCGCATGCGGACCGGGGATTGTTCAGAATATCCACGTAATTTCATTTCTGATACCAATAATTGATGTCGTTTTCGGAGCGCCCAGCCATATCCTACCCATCGGAGGGTCTCAGGATGTTTTGCATAGCCCTTTTTTTTGTTGATAATTATTGAAACAATACCATGCAATTCACGATGTTCTCCCAGCAGGCTTTGGCGGTTTAAATATCCTGGATGGACATCCCAGATTCTCATAGTTGAATTACCTTATTTTTATGATAGATTTATTTATAAATTTTTGACACATACATGAGGTTCTTTTTTAATATACTTTTAATATTATCTGCAAGCATAAAAAAATCGTTGACAGTTAGATATGTCTGAACTATCAATAGAAAATATTGTAATGGGTATAAGGTGTTATACATGCGCTTGTAATATTTATTATCTAAGGAGCTGCAACATGACGCACAAAACACAGGCATATGCGCTATTACTGGCTGGTGGCAGCGGTACACGATTGTGGCCAATTTCCAGGGATATGTTCCCCAAGCAACTGGTCAGATTTATCAATGACAAATCATTGATACAACATACTGCCATTCGATTATCTGAAACTTTTGAAGTTCAAAAGATGAAAATTGTCTGTGGCAAAAATCATGCAAATGACATCTGCAAGGATCTCAAAGAAGTTCAACTGCACCATGACCAAATAATTGTGATTGAACCTTGTGGAAGAAATACTGCACCTGCAATTCTATTGGGCACATTGGGGATTCATGCAGTTGATCCAGATGCTGTCATATTTGTTTTTCCGGCTGATCATGTGATCAATCGTATGGCAAAATTTTATGAAAAAATTCATATGGCAGATCAACTGGCGCGTGAAGGCCATTTTGTCACTTTTGGCATCTCTCCTGAATACCCTGAAACCGGCTATGGTTACATAGAGGCTGCGAAAACAAAAATCGGTCATGGATATAAAATCAGTCGCTTTGTAGAAAAACCAGACATGAAAACTGCACAACAATACATTCAAGCAGGCAATTTTTATTGGAATGCTGGTATGTTTGTATTTAAAGCAAATGTGCTTGTAAAAGCGTTTGAAACGCATATGCCAAATATGCTCAATACACTCAAAGAACTAATTTCAAAAGATATGCTTGATATTAACCATTATAATCAACTGGAGAACATATCTTTTGATTATGCGATAATGGAAAAAATTAATACAGGCGTTGTGTTGCCATCAGATTTTAAATGGAGCGATATCGGATCCTGGAAAGCCCTTTATGATTATCTTCCAAAAGATGACCACAAAAATGTCATCATTGGAAATGCAGATAATATTCGCATTCAAAATGCCCAAAATTGCATGGCAATGGGGCAGGATCGTTTTATTTTTATGAACCGATTAAAAAACATAGCGCTAATTGATACGCCAGATGCCTTGTTTGTCTCTGATATGGATAATAGTCGTGATGCCAAAGATGCAGTAAGCTTCCTAAAAGCGCATGAACGTAAAGAATATCGAGTTCATATATTCCAAAGCATGGAATGGGGAAATATTACGATTCTGGATGAACAACCCAATTGCATTGTCAGCCGATACGTCATTCATCCAGGTTATAAAATTCCTGAATATCAAAACCTATTACAATTGAATCAATGGCATATTACAAGTGGTCATGGTCTCATTACAATAGATGATTACGAAATGTCAATACACGCCGGTGAACACATTACCATTGAGAGCGGTATGCTGGTTTCTTTTGAAAATGTGTCAAATGAGGATCTTGTTTTTATTAATATTGTAACGCCCCTTCAAACAATTTTGGAAGAAAATGATCAATCAGATGAGATGTTTTTTGAATGATAGTCAATGTCCCCAATCATTTTTTATATTATCAATCAAAGCATAAACCAGATTTATCGGTGCTGTTTCATCCCTTTCAGTCATCCTGGCTTATTGTCAATGAGACAGCGAAGATCATTATCCGCATGATAGCAGAAAAGCACGAACCTGATGCAATTGCAAATTTTTTGATGGAAGATTACGATATCTCATTTACGCAAGCATTGGATGACATCCATTCAGTGAAACAAATGATGCATGATAATCAATTTAATCTATGCCAATCCGCACCCAATCAAAGAAAACCTTCACTAAAATCATTGTTTATCCACATTACGAGACGATGCAATCTGCATTGTTCGCATTGTTACGTATCTGCGACTGACTCTCATACTGATCTTGATGCCGCTACAATTATTTCGTCAATTGATACACTGGTCGAACAGGGTGGGGATGGCTTGACAATCAGTGGTGGCGAGCCATTGCTTCATCCTGATATCATTGAAATCCTGTCCTATGCGTCAAAACGATTGACTGTCCGCTTGTTGACCAATGGCAGCCTGATTGACAGAAAAATGGCGTCCTTTCTGGCCGAACTTGGTATATTTATTCAGATAAGTCTTGATGGCTCCACAGCGTCAATACATGATGCCATTCGCGGTGATGGTTCATATAATCGGGTTATCGAAGCAATTCAATTGCTTCATGCCCAAGGCGCTGGAGAGAGATTAAACTTGTGTACAACTTTAATGGAGCGTAATGCCAATGATTGGCAGCAAATGATTGCTCTGGCTGAAAACAAGAATATTCCATTACTACGATTTTTGCATTTGCGTAAAGTTGGCCGTGCAGGAAATCACCTCGGCGCCAGGCAGCTTTCACCATCTGAATACCAAAAATTTATTGCGCATATAAATCAGATGCAATTCCAAAGTAATCATAAGGTGGAATTGACCTGTGGCATGAGTGGTTTGTTATTAAAAATGCCTGAATCGTTCAAAACCGATGATATATGGTGTCCGGTGGGCCGAATGTTGGTTATTGACACCAATGGCAATGTTTATCCCTGCGTTTTGATGATGCGGGATCAATTTTTTTTGGGCAATATTTTTTCGCAATCCTTGAAAGATATTTCCCAATCAAAACAAATAGTTGAAATCTGTCAATTATTATCCAATCGACGATTCATCATACAAAAATGTCAGGCATGTACTTTTCGAAATTTATGTCAGGCTGGCTGTATGGGCCAGGCATTGGATCATTTTGACAGCTTGATGGAAACAGATATGTTTTGCAGTTATCGAAAACGAGCATATGCAGCCGCTTTCGATCATCTTTTAACACTATGAAAGCAATAGAAAACAAAGAATTGCCAGATGCAATTATTCGAATATGGCAACGAAAAGGTAAATCCATTCGTTTGAAAGTTGATGGTCACAGTATGCACCCTTGTTTTCAAAAAGGAGATGATGTCGAACTGTTAATCAATGAGATAAATATTTATTCTCTCAAAACAGGAGATATCATTGCATTTTTACAAGACCATAAAATTATTGTGCATCGTTATATCAAAAAAAAGAAAGTGGGCAAACATTGGAAAGTTTGTCAACGCGGTGATCATTTGCGCGGTTTTCGATGGATTGATGCCTATCAAATTATTGGAATGGCAATTGCTATACATCGCAAAGGGCAACGTATTGATTTATTATCCAGACATCAGGTATTATGGAATCGATTTATAGGTTATTTAAGTTGGCTTTGGATTTGGGGATTGGAATCGAGTATTCCTCGTCTCGTTCCAAAAAGTTAATTATACGCCTAAATTGCACGGTTGGTTACTTGTTCAGTATTGCTCAATCTCCATTGCTCAAACTATTGCAATAGAAAAAAAATTGTTGTTGTTTTCCAGCAAAATAGTGTAATTATAAAATTCTTAGGAATGCTTGAAAAATAACAAGCTCATTTTTCTTGAACGTACAAAAAAATAAGCGGATAAGTCTATACTTAAAGCAAATCCTTTTTGCTTTTGGTGCAGGGTAGACCTGTTCAATTACTGACTTACTGAAAGGGAGGCTTTATGTCCTTTTTAGAATTGGATCCCGGGTTGCCATATAAAGTGGCTGATATTAAATTGGCGGAACTGGGATTTAAAGAAATGAGACTAGCAGAAAACGAGATGCCTGGATTGATGGCAATTCGTGAAAAATATGGGAATTCAAAACCATTAAAAGGCTTAAGAATTACTGGCAGTCTACATATGACAATTCAGACTGCCATGCTCATTGAAACCTTGTATAAGCTGGGTGCTGACATTCGATGGGCATCATGTAATATTTTTTCAACTCAGGATCATGCAGCGGCAGCCATTGCAAAGTCTGGCATGGCAGCAGTGTTTGCTTGGAAAGGCGAAAATCTCGATGAATATTGGTGGTGCACTGAGCAAGCCCTTAGATGGCCTGATGGATCCGGTCCCAATTTAATTGTTGATGATGGCGGCGATGCCACATTATTTGTTCATGAAGCTGTCAAGGCTGAAAAGGAACCTGCAATCCTGGATAAACAATATGATAATGCCGAGTTTCAAATTGTCATGAATCGCATCAAGGCGGGGTTTAATAAGAATCCATCATATTGGACACAAATTGCCAGACAGATTCGGGGCGTCTCTGAAGAAACAACCACAGGTGTGAACAGGCTGTATAAAATGAATGCATCTAAATCCCTCTTGTTTCCTGCGATGAACGTGAATGATTCTGTAACAAAGTCCAAGTTTGATAATCTGTATGGATGTCAGGAATCGCTGGCTGATGGAATCAAGCGGGCAACAGATATTATGCTGGCCGGAAAAGTCGTTGTCATCTGTGGCTATGGTGATGTGGGCAAAGGATGTGCCCAATCCATGAAAGGCTTTGGCGCACGCGTTATTGTTACAGAAATTGATCCCATATGCGCGCTTCAGGCGGCTATGGAAGGTTTTGAAGTCACCACGCTTGAAAAAGCGCTTCCGATTGGAGATATTTATGTTACAACAACCGGATGTTGCAATGTGATTCGCGGGACCCACATGGAAGAAATGAAAAATGAGGCCATTGTTTGCAACATTGGTCATTTTGATCATGAAATTGATATGCGATACCTTGAAACGTCACCTGAATGTAAAAAAGAAAATATCAAACCCCAGGTGGACAAATGGACATTGTCATCCGGTCGTTCCATAATTGTTCTGGCTGAGGGACGACTGGTCAATTTGGGATGCGCTACCGGACATCCAAGCTTTGTCATGAGTTCAAGCTTTACCAATCAGGTGTTGGCGCAAATAGAATTGGCCCAAAATGATCATGAAATTGGGGTATATACACTTCCTAAAAAATTAGATGAAGAAGTTGCCAGATTACATTTAGGACGACTGGGCGTTTCTTTGACAACCCTCACACAGGAACAGGCAGAGTACCTGGGTGTGCCTGTCGAAGGTCCATATAAAGCGGATCATTATCGCTATTAATTTTTTGACATAAAAACCTGGCACGTTTTTTTCTTGACGAATCATCCATTATAATATAAATAAAACTCAAAATCCTTAACAAAACACTATAAAATGAATTGGGTTCATAATTATGGGTATAAAAGAAAGAAAAGAACGAGAAAAAGAGCGACGCCGGCAGCAAATAATGGTTGCTGCCAGGCGTGTTTTTTCTGATAAAGGTTTCAGTCGTGCTACCATGGAAGATATTGCCAATGAGGCAGAGTTAAGCGCGGGAACAATTTATCTTTATTTTAAAAATAAGGATGAGTTGTGTGCATCTTTGACATTGCGGATTTTGCAATATCTTCAAATGCGTGTTGAACATGTATATAATGAGAAAAAACTTGATATCAAGACAAAGATTGATTCCTTAAAAACAGCCTTATATGATGTTTATGAGTTTGATCCACTCATTTTAAGGAATATGTTTCATTTGCACTCCAGTGAGACTTTTAAAAATCTATCATCAGAATTACTTGATGAAATCAATCGCCTGTCTCGAAAAGCCATTCGGACAATAGGAACGATATTCAAAGATGCCCTTAAAGATGGCGTATTTGCTGACCGAGATGCGACAGAGATTGCATATGTCGTTTGGGCAGTATTTTCAGGACTGGCATTGTGGGAAGAAAGTCGAAAGACTTTTGCCTATGAAGTTGATTTAAAAGACACCTTGAGTCTTGCTTTTGATATTATTCAAATGGGATTGTTCAATTATTCTGAAAAGGCATAAATATCATTCAGGCGCGTGCTACAGAATAGAGACCAGACGAGTCAAAAAGGATAATAGCAGATATGCCTTTTGAACATGCGATAAAAAAACTGCAATCGTTTATAAAACAAGTACCGCACGATAATATACGAAAACAACACAAGCGATCCTATACCCCCTTTATCTATGCCAGTAGTAAAAAAGAGATCATTTTAACACAAAATGTTGGCAGAGAGTTGGGGCATCCAAAAAATTCATCTCTGGCGTTTATTGCCTGGACACAACATCCTGTAGAAAAAGATCAAATTACTCTTATTGGCAAAGATCTCTCAGAAGCCTCTGAGATTCATATGGATTTTGGCAAAGTGATTATGCTGACTGTTACAGATTTTGATGCAGATAACACATACGACAGATATCAGGAGCTGGATTTACTTCGATTCACATTAAATTTACATGGATATATGATGCGTGCAGCATCCCAGCAAATGCGAGAATGGAGCCGAATCAGCAAAAGTGCTGTAAAAAAAGGGCTGTCATTATTCGATTTGGGCAGTGCATGGATTGATTTGTATGGTCAATTGCCTTATGTCACTGCTGTTGAAGTCCTTTTAATTACAGATAATGATTATATCAAACAGTTGAATCCTATATCTCAACATGTGTTTCAATATGTTCAGGCCATGATGAAAATGCATGATGAAGTCAGTCTGGACTGCTCTTCATGTGAATACCAAACTGTCTGTAATGACGTTCAATCATTGCGCACAATGCGAAAAAATATTCTTGATAAAAGATTAGAAATAAATAATAATAGTGACAGATAAGAAAATACCAACGCAAATTTTACAGCGAGGTTAATATGAAGTTATTTTTAAAGCTATCTATGGTTATGTTTTTCTTATCAATTTTTTTTTCAACATCAGATGCCTTCAATGATAAAGAGAATCAAGAGTTTACAAATAGAATGATATTGGAAAAGATTGATTTGTATCATTCTCTTACAAACTCAAAATTTGAAATGCTGATTCAACATATGAATAAGCGTTTTGAATTGATTGAAAAACGCATTGAGCAGGTTGATAAACGCATTGAGCAGGTTGATAAACGTATTGCATTACTTGAAAGACGAGTTGCATTGCTGGAGGGACGTTTTGATGGGTTCGAGAAGCGTTTTGATCAGGTTGATAAACGTCTTAATTTTATAGAGCTATTACTTCTTGCGTTATTCGCTGCGACTATTGGCACGCCTGTAATAATTGAAGCCAGGCGAGAAAAAAAGATGATGAAAATGACAAAAGAGAATCATGATGTCAAAAGACTGATTGAAACATTTAGAGAACTTGCAAAAAAAGATGATAGAGTGCGTGATGTCTTAAAAACCATTGACGATAAATATTTTTTTTATGGGTATAATTAAAGCCTGTAGGGATGCAGCAACTTAGCATGAAAGGTCTTCTACAGTAAATAATGCCCAAACGAACATTTTTTTAACATTGGGCGATTTATTTAGGAATGCTCGGAAAATAACATGCTCATTTTTCATGATCGTACAAAAAAAAAGGTCGTGTAGAGACGTAGCATGCTACGTCTCTACTGTACATTTACCTTAAAATGAACGATATCAATAATAGGGAAGTTATTTTCAGAGAATTCCTTAACTTTTTCGTTAAAGAATGTCCAGGCGACAATATACAAACAATCTTAATCGGTCTATCTACACCAGACAGGCCGCTCCCAAAACTTTGAGGTGATAAAATGATCAGAACAGGACTAAAAGTACTTGCCAATACAGTGGGTCGGTCGGTATCATTGATCCAAAAAGCCGAGCAACGTATGCGCGAAGAATTGGTTCAATCAACTGAATTGATACCTGAGGTGCTTCGAAAGGTATTGGTATCTGATGAGATCAAAGAATTGGTCAAACTGATGCCCAAACAAATTGGTGATCATGGGTATGACCCCTGGGGTTATCATCCGGACACTGCTGAAATCGGATTGGCAGTGTTAAAAGCCATTTATGACTATTATTTTCGTGTGGAAAGCTATGGATTGGAAAATATTCCGAAAAATGGCAGCGCTTTTGTTATTTCAAACCATAGCGGCCAGCTTCCTATTGATGGCACTCTCATTTCTACTGCACTGGCTACCAATCCACATGGTCCGCGGGCCCCCAGAGTGATGATTGAACGATTTTTTCCCACAGTTCCTTTTGTTTACACCTTTCTTACACAGGTTGGCGCAATTATTGGTGATCCAATTAATTGTATTAAAATGCTTGAAAATGGTGAAATAATCATTGTTTTCCCTGAAGGCATACGCGGCTCAGGAAAACCCTATCGCCTACGATATCAATTGCAATACATGGGAACAGGTTTTGTTCGAATTGCTATTCAGACAAAAAGTCCCATTGTACCAGTTGGCGTTGTGGGATGCGAAGAAACCATTCCATCACTGGGGTCTATTGATCCTTTAGCACGTTTACTTGCCATTCCATATGTGCCGATTGCTGTGCCCTGGCCTTTACCAGCAAAAGTAATTATTAATTTTGGCGAGCCCATTTATTTAGAGGGCGACATTGATGATGAAAATGAAATGATTAAAAAAGTTGACTTTGTAAAAGAACAAATTAACTATCTTATCCAAAAAGGCTTAAAACAAAGAGGAAAGAGGTTTTTGTAATGGACAATCAAAAGAAAAAAAAGGTGTTGGTTACAGGTGCAGGGGGTGCATTGGCCCAACGTGTTATCAATAAGCTCAAATTACGACGCGAATATGAGATTATTGGCGTGGGGTTCAAGGAAAGCTCCTATTTTGATGATACCATTATCAATTATCGCATTGATTTTTCAAAACGCGGTTTTGAAATGGTCTTTCGGGAGCATCAATTGGATAGTGTCATTCACCTCGGTAGAATACTATTATATGACGATACACCGAGCCGCCGCTACAATGTCAATGTGACAGGCAGCAAAAAGATTTTTGACTTGAGTTTAAAATATGGCGTAAAAAATATCATTGTCTTATCCACATTTTATGTCTATGGTGCACATCCATATAATCCATCATTGATTGATGAAATGTTTCCCTTGAAGGCATCGAATAATTCATCGCACCTGGCAGATGCGGTTGAGCTGGAATATTTATCATCACTTTATATGCTTAAATATCCAGAACTGAATACCTCCATTCTAAGACCCTGTAATATTTTAGGCCCAGGAATACAAAATTCTGTCAGCCTGTTGCTCAATCGAAAATATGTGCCATGCCTGCTGGGTTTTTCACCGATTATGCAATTCCTTCATGTTGATGATTTGGCTGAAGCCATTGTGTTGGCCTATGAAAAACCTGAACCAGGGGTGTATAATGTTGTTTCTGAAGACTGGCTGCCCTATCAAAAAGCCATAAAAATGGCAGGTGGCGTACCGGTTCCAATTCCGCCATTTCCGCCATCATTGTCAAAGCAGATCGTTCGCAGGATGAATATTAAAGAATTTCCAGACTATCTACTTAACTATTATAAATACCCTGTGGTTTTGGATGGTAGTTTGTTCAGAAATACCTATTCATTCAAGGCGAAATATTCTCTGACTGATATTTTTGATTATTACAAAAGACAAAAAAATCTTCGGATTTTTTAATTGTCAGGCGATAAACAGGATTTTTCATGCGCTATCGTTTTTTAATCATTCATCATGCGACAGTTATTCTCAAGATTATTCAGAAATTTTTATTGCTGATGTATGATTCATCTGAGATTGATATTTGTCTCCCTGATGATCAGGCATTAAAGCATATTTCAGAAGAAAAATATCATTTGATATATTCCGGACTTGAAATGGCAGGACTTAATGGTTTTGACATATTTGACCAGATGCGTGTTTCCAAAGTAAATTCAAGTACGCCCTTTGTGATTATGTCTGCAACAGATTCACCACGTCACAAAGACAGATATAAACACAGGGGCATACAGTTTTATTTATCCATACCCTGCACATTTCATCAGTTTAAAAAGATTACACAGGTTGTCTTGAATCCGGAAATGCCTGATATGCATATGCGGTTTGTTATCCCAAAAAGTACAGCAGACATTCATGTTGGCAATCAAACATACCGAGCCAATTTAATCAATGTGGGGATGGACAGTATGGATTGTGAATTGCTCTGTCCCAATGAAACAGCGCAA
>Ga0272440_1000731_pt1 | contig 27786 bp, 23 predicted proteins | sample SSMMMBAug17_FD_192440 | JGI IMG/M metagenome (GOLD analysis project Ga0272440, IMG submission 192440) | Marine sediment archaeal communities from Little Sippewissett salt marsh, Falmouth, MA, United States - SSM-MMB-Aug17 | ecosystem: Environmental > Aquatic > Marine > Wetlands > Sediment ... | reverse complement strand
CTCGTTCCCAGGCTCTGCCTGGGAACGTTTTCCGAGGTGGCTCTGCCACCTACGAACTGAACAGGCGGCAGAGCCGCCAAGAACACGTTCCCAGGCAGAGCCTGGGAACGAGCACCGGAGCGCGTTTACCTTAGCCTGACGGCTATGGGCGTTTCCCTGGACTGGTAAGTAACCAACCATAAGTTTTCGGGTAGATATAAGTAAATCCGCCTTTCAAAGCTCGCCCGCCTGGAGCTGAAGCTCCAGGCTATTCCTGTGTCGTCCCAAAGGGACTTGAAGTGTTTAATTAAAGAATGTTCACTGTTATAAGGCATTATAAGTCCCTTTAGGGACGACACATAAATAGCCTGGAGCTTCAGCTCCAGGCGGACGAGCTTTGAAAGGCGGATTTACTTTTATCTACCCGAAAACTTATGGTTAGTTACTTATGTTGCCGCTATTTCAGGGCTAAGAAAACATAACCGACTTTTTGGGAATGCGCCCCTCATATTTTTATATTTAATTAGTAAATTAATTAGATGATTCAATTGTATCAATTTTCATACCAAATTATAAATGAAAGCTGGTATATTATTTGTATAACTAACATATTATTTCTATAACTAACTTTAAATAATGTTATATGTAAAAAATTGAAAGGTATTTTATGAAAACAAAAATTATTTTATTCGTTTTTTTTCTAATAATGGGTGGTTTCATGTATTATTATTTTGACTTACCCCTATTGAAAAAAAATGAATTGCCTCAAAGACAGGGTATGGTATCTCAATCTGAAACAATACAACTCAAATTTGCCCATGACATGCCCAAAAACACACCACAACATCTAGCTGCAGTTAGATTTGCTGATATCGTTGAATACAAAACAAAAGGCAGGGTTAAGATAGATGTTTTTCCCAATCAGCAACTGGGTACTGATCAACAGATGATTGAGTTTGCTCGTACAGGAAAGCTGGCTATTGCACTTCCACCAACAGCCAAACTGACAACATTGATTCCTGCTTTTCAGTTACTGGATCTACCCTTTCTTTTTCCAGATCGTGAAAAAACCTATGAAATTCTAGATGGTCCACCTGGCAAAGCATTGCTCAACAAATTAACCCCTTTTGGATTGATTGGCATGACATTCTGGGAATCTGGGTTTAAACAGTTCACTGCAAACAAACCCATTAGAAAACCTCAGGATTTTAAGGGGCTAAATATTCGCGTGATGAAAAGTAAGACAATTATGAATCAATTTAAGGCTTTTGGTGCAAGTCCTGTGATAATTGATTTTCATAAAACGTATCAAGCACTTTCAGATGGGTTTGTGGATGGTCAGGAAAATCCGCTGGCATCAATTGTTAATATGAAATTTCATGAGGTTCAGTCTCATATGACCATCAGTAATCATGCTTATCTTGCTTATGCATTTGTATTCAGTAAGGTCATATTTGAAAAACTTCCCACAGATATCCAACAGATATTAATTGATACAGCCAAAGAAATCACTTCATTTGAGCGGAAAGAAGTCATTAATTCTGAAAAAAAGATGATTGCCATGGTTGAAGAATCAGGCACAATAATTCATCAATTGTCAGAACAGGAAAGAGTATTGTTCAAAAAGGCAACCTGCACTGTTATTGATTCCTTTGATAATATAGATGGAAAACAAATATTGCGTCAAATTCAACATCATTTGGCCCAGAATCAACCCACAGAAATTAGTGATGACATTATTATCGGTTTGAATGCTGATCTTGTGGCTGGCTCTGCCTTATCAGGGCTTTCTATTAAACGCGGCATGCAGATTGCGATTAATGAGATCAATCAGAATGGGGGCCTGCTGGGAAAACAGCTGCGACTGATTGTCAAAGATAATTCTGGGCTCAGCGCCAGGGGTCGAGATAATATGATTTATTTTAGTCGTCTGGATAATCTGGTTGCAGTAATGTGTGGCATTTATAGCCCCATAGCTCTTGCTGTGCTGGATATTGTTCATCAAGAAAAAATTGTCTTTCTGAATCCCTGGGCGGCTGCAACCAAAATTGTGGATAATGGATATTCTCCAAATTTTGTATTTCGCGTGTCTGTTCGTGATGCCTTTGCCGGGCCTTTTTTGATTCAAAAAGCGCTTGAAAGTCATAATAATATTGCGTTGCTCCTGGTCAATGATGGATGGGGGAAAGGTAACGAACATCGCATGAGGCAAGTCTTATCAAACAGGAATATGAAACCTGTCTGCATCCAGTTTTTTAACTGGGGAGAAAAAGATATGAATGACCAGCTTGACAATATTGAATCATCTGGCGCTGATGTGATTATTATGGTGGCGTCATCGGTTGAGGGCTCTTTCATTGTCAAGAATATGGCATCTCGTTCAAAAAAGATTCCGATTATTTCACATTGGGGAATTACTGGCGGTCATTTCTGGAAAGAGGTTAATAGAGAATTACACAGTGTTCAACTGAGTTTTCTTCAATCCTTTTCCTTTTTCACTGCACAAACCGAAAGGTCAATGTATTTAATTAAACAATATTTTCAGATGTATGATGTCAATCATATTGGAAAAATATTTGCACCAGTTGGGACAGCAAATGCTTATGATCTTGTGAAACTGCTGGCAATAGCTATTGAAACGTCAGGCACCATTGACCGACAGGCTGTGCGAAAGGCAATGGAAGAAATTGAGAATTATCATGGTGTTGTCAAATACTTCAATCCACCTTTTACAAAAGATCGACATGATGCCCTGGATCAATCATCCTTTATGCTATGTCAATATGATCAATATGGATATATAGTGCCTGTAAACAATCAATTAACTAAAGACTGATATCATGAACAAAAAGCCCCAAAAATTAAAAAATAAGGTGGTATGGTTTTTTATCGGTTCTGTGCTCGGAATGATGCTTATTGTTCTTATCACTGTTTCTTTAGTGATGATCACAGAACTTAGATCTGAACTAAAACAAAGCCTTTCCAATAATGCATCAAATATTGTAGAAAAACTTGAGATGCGGTTATCGTTTTTTCATGAAAATATTGTCAATTTCAGCAACAGTCATTTTATTATCAGCGGTATCAGTCATCCTGAGAATCGAGATGTTTTTCTCAAAAAAATGGTTGATTATTTCAGCCAGTTACAGAGTATTCAAAGTATTACATTACTTGACTATTCTGGAAATCCTGTTTTTTCAAACCAGGCCGCTACACCGGATTATAACAAGTTATACTATCTTCGTCCAACGCTTGAATTAGGAGAACAAATAATTCGTTTTAGCAGAGATGGTAAAAATCTTGTGTACGTTGTAGCGATTGAGCATTATGAAACCCCTATTGGTGCTGTTGTTGTAGAAATTGATATAATTGACTTGTTTTTAAGAATCCTTCCAACAGAAAAAATAGGTTTTTACAAACTCTATACAAATGACAAATTGATTTTTTCTTATAATTATTTGGCACAAAAAAAATACATTGTGTCATGTTGTTCTTACCAGGAAAGGCCTTTACCTTTGCTGAAGCAATTGAATATTCATATCGAAATGGGGACGTTGAAATCAAAGTATTTTAAACCAGTCTTTAAAGTGATCAAACAATTAATTATATTGGTGTTCATTTTCATCATCCTCGCCATATATATTTCTAAAAAACTGGGAAACAGCCTGTCTCATCCTATTCTTTCAATGGTTGATAAGGCCGGACAATCAGATACAAAAGATGAAAGTAAGTTCAGTCCATTGGGCACAGGAGATGAATTGGAAATACTGGCTGAAGCTTTAGACAAACGAGATGAACAATTACGTGAATATCGAAATAACCTTGAAAATCAGGTTCATGAACGAACACAGAAATTATATGATATAACCAGACAACTGGAGAAAGAAATTCATGAAAGAAAGTTGACATCAAAACGCCTTGAAATGAGTGAAATAAGCCTTCGATCAATCGTTGAAAATGTTCTTGATGGTCTTATTACCATTGATGAACAGGCCATTGTTGAAACATTCAATCCAGCTGCAGAAAAAATATTTGGTTATGACAAATCCGAAATTGTGGGACGAAATATTAAAGAATTAATCCCTGAACCATATAGCAAAAAACACGACTCGTATATCAAGAATCATCTGGCATCAGAAAATGATCATATTATGTTCTTTTCCAGAGATGTGCTTGGTAAACGAAAAAATGGAATGATTTTTCCAGCAGAGCTGTCAGTCAGTACAACGATTCTACAAGAGCAACGAAAATTTGTCGGTATTATTCGAGATATTACGACCCGAAAAAAAGCTGAGGATGAATTGAAACAGGCCAAAGAAGATGCCGAATCCGCCAATCGAGCCAAAAGTATATTTCTGGCCAACATGAGTCATGAAATCAGAACACCAATGAATGCAGTCATTGGTTTTAGTGATTTGCTGTCATCACTTCTTACTGATGAAAAGCAGAAAAATTACCTTGAATCCATTCGGATATCAAGCAAGACCCTCCTTGGACTCATTAATGATATTCTTGACCTGTCTAAAATCGAAGCAGGAAAACTTCAGCTTCAATATGAAAACATCAATCCCCATAGAATTCTTAAAGAAATCAAACAGATTTTTTATATAAAATCTGCCGAAAAAAAATTGGATTTTTTTCTGGATATTGATCCAAATCTGCCCAATCAGATTCTGTTGGATGAAATTCGGTTTCGACAAGTACTGTTCAATTTGGTTGGAAATGCGGTCAAATTTACAGAAAAAGGGCATATTCGGATTATCGTCAAAACAGTTGTCACGCCAAAAAATCCAAATAAAATTGATCTTCATATTGATATTGAAGATACAGGTGTTGGTATTCAAGCAGATCAACAGGAACATATTTTCGAATCTTTTGTCCAGCAAGATGGCCAAAGTACGAGAAAGTATGGTGGAACAGGCCTGGGACTGGCCATATCCAGAAATCTCATTGAAATGATGAATGGACAGATCAGTATGACCAGTTCGCCTGGTAAAACCACTGTTTTTAGTGTTGTGTACAAAAATATTGATGTTGTTATAAACAAATCTGATGAGATATCTTCCCGAGAAAAAACTGTTGATATATCACAAATTATGTTTGAACCTGCTTGCGTGCTTGTTGTTGATGATATTATGTCAAATCGAATACTCATAAAGGAATCGCTTGGTTTACATGGTCTGGATGTTATTGAAGCTGAAAATGGACAACAGGCAGTTATCTTTGCCAGTGAATATCTACCCGATCTCATTATTATGGATATTCGAATGCCTGTTATGGATGGCTATGAGGCCACCCAAAAAATTAAGTCCAACCCAAAAACAAAGGATATTCCAATTATCGCATTAACCGCCAGCCTGAATTTTGAAAATCAGGATAAATTGAAAAGCACACAAATGGTGGCATTCATTCCAAAGCCAGTGAATTTGGCGGATTTATTTAATGAGATGTGTAATTATCTGAAGCTGTCTGATAAGAAAACAGCAGACAATAAAGCACATACACAAAAAGCAGAAGAAGAAATCATAGAAACAATTATTCATCAAGAAAAATTGATTCATGCCCTCAAAACAGAAATCATACCGCAATGGCAAAAATTAACTGGTGCTATGGAGATGGATTTAATTGAAGAATTTTCCAATAAATTACTTCAACTGGCAAAGGATCATCAATGGATTGCTATGCAGAATTATGCCCAAGAAATTTTAGGGGCGGTTGATAATTTTGATATTGAATTAATTGACAACTTGTTAAAAAAATTTCCTGCGATTTGTGATAGGGTTCATTCATTATAGATATTTAAACCTGGTATGTTTTTTGCCAGATAGATTGAATAATGAAAGCTCTAAAAAGAAGTTCCCCATTTTGACTTCAATTCATGTTAATCCATTGACAACCAAATCTCATGCTATGTGATTCAATGCTACAAGTCAGATGTGGAGGCCAGTCGGTCAAAATTGGGAACGTTCTTACGCCAAAAAACAATCATCAAAAAAAGGACATATCATGCGAAAACAAGAAATTGATCAAATTTTATCGCAAATGCTGTATGCATTTGACAATGTTTCAGATTTAAACATAACAGTGGGAAAACCATTTCAAGTGGAAAACTCAGGCCAATTAACCAAAGTGCCACTTGATCCGCCCATTGATACCATTACCCCATTTCAAGCCGAACGTCTGGCATTAAACTTAATCAATGATGACAGACGATTAACAGAAACATTGATTAGGGAAGGTTCCTGTGATCTATCTTATGAATTGGACAGTGGCGAACGTTTTCGTGTGAATATTTTTTCTCAAAGTGGACATTATTCAATCGTTTTACGAAAACTCGCCACTGAGATTCCAACCTTTCAACAGCTCAATCTTCCCAATGCTTTTGACAAAATGGCGCATGAAAAAAATGGCATAATTCTGGTAACCGGTTCCACAGGCAGCGGAAAATCAACATCACTGGCGGCCTTATTAAACGAGATTAATCAGACAAAATCAGTCCATGTGGTTACACTGGAAGACCCCATTGAATTTAAACATCCCCATAAAAAATCAACATTTAATCAGCGCGAAATGGGGACTGATTTTGATACCTTTGCCAGCGGATTACGTGCAGCACTTCGTCAGGCGCCAAAAGTTATTCTGGTTGGGGAAATGCGAGATCGTGAAACTGTTGAAATTGGATTAAGTGCTGCAGAAACAGGACATCTGGTTTTAAGCACACTTCATACAGTTGATGCCGGCCAAACAATCAACCGAATTTTGGGGATGTTTAGCTTTGAAGAAGAAAAACAAATTCGGATTCGCCTTGCAGATACAATACGATGGATTGTATGTCAACGCTTGCTTCCCAAGGAAAAAGGGGGGCGAGTTGCTGCGTTTGAAATAATGGGCAATAATTTGCGCGTTCAAGACACTGTGCTTAATGGAGAGTCTGAAGGAAAAACATTCTATGATATTATTGATGATGGTAAAGCCTTTGGAATGACCACTTTTGATAACTATATCATTTCATTATTTGAAAAAGGCCTTGTGTCCGAGGAAACAGCAATGGCTTATTGCTCTCGAAAAGGTATTGTTGGACGCGGGATAGATCGTGTAAAAAGTTCACGCGGTGAAAAGACAACAGATATTGAGGCGTTGTCTGTTGATTTGGACTATGAAAAAAAATTTGAAGCCAAATCTTTTTCTGGTTGATGCGTATTGCATAAAAGTAAATCAGGATTTGTAATTGACAATGTTCATCGCTGCCAGGTTTCGTATGTCATTAAAAACCGGTTCGGTTAATTTTTTTTGTGCAATTAACATGAATTCAATCGCAAGGGATTCGGTTAATTGACCATTTCGTTCACGACGAGACTTTTTTATTCTTGTTCTGATCTTTTTCATCTCATTGTGCAGTGCAAATCGTTCTTGCAGCAGCTCGTTAGATTCGGTTTTCAATTCAATTATTTTTTGCTTTTCATTATTGGTTGAAGCAATGTTGAGTTGGGATCGGATGGAACGACGAATGATATCAATTTCTTCAATTCGCTTGTTAAGCGCTTGCCAAAGGTTTTCATCATTAAGACCTTTGGCAATATTCTGGTATGGGTCAATATCATTATTTGTTTTCATAATAAATAATAATTTATCAAGACTGATTATCGGCTTTTGATTGTTGCACCAGTGTGTGGTGCAACAATCAAGTCATTTGATTATTCCATGACCGGTCTGGGTAAGACTTTTGCACGTTCAGCAATTTCAGGAACTTTATGTTCCCATTCGATAGCCATTAAATGAACGCCGGCGATACCTTTCATTTCTTTAAATTCTTCAATTTGTTCGCAGGCAATTTTGATTCCTTCATCCGCCTGACCCTTTTTCTTAACACCCTTGAGTCGATTAATTATTTCATCGGGTACATCCATGCCAGGCACTTTTGATTTCATATATCTCGCCATACCGAGGCTTTTCATGGGTGTAACGCCAGCAAGAATATAAATTTTTTCAGTCAATCCCATGTCATTTGCCTGCTTCACCCAGGTACGCATTTTTTTCATGTTGTAAATACATTGGGTTTGAACAAAATCAGCGCCAGCCTGAACTTTTTTTGCCAGACGATAAACACGCCATTCAAAAGGATCGGCAAAGGGATTGGCTGCTGCGCCGATAAACATACCTGGAGGGCCATCAATATCGGCACCGCCCATAAATTTGCCATTATCACGCATGTTTTTGACCATATTGACCAGTTGTATCGAGTCAATGTCAAACACACCTTTGGCATTGGGATGATCGCCGAATTGTTGATGATCACCAGATAAGCACAATAGATTGCGGATTCCATGGGCATATGCACCAAGAATATCCGCTTGCATGGCCAGACGATTTCTGTCCCGACAGACCATTTGATAGTTAGGTTCCAGGCCTTCTTGAATGGCGATTAACGATGCTGCCCAACTGGACATTCTTACCATTGCCGTCTGATTGTCTGTGATGTTGACCGAATCAACCATGCCTTTGAGTGGTGCTGCTTTTTTACGAACTGCCTCAACATTTGTACCCCGAGGTGGGCCGAGCTCTCCTGTAAAGGCAAAATTTCCGGAACGTAATATTTTTTCAAGATTGCTACCTGATTTCATATTGCTCTTTCCTCATTTATTTATAAATCAACTCCAAATTCTTGATGTCTTTGGATCTGACATTTTGAATTAGAGTTGAATGTATGCTGTTATGATTATAGGGTGCGCATTCCCTTTTGGCAACAAACCATATAATGTTGTTGCCTGATTATACAATCCCTAAAACACCTGATCCCATCAGGAGGCATCAAACTCATGAACCACGCCCTGTGATCGGCATATGTTTCTTGCATGTGCAATCATAGCCGGAATATCAATGCCCATGGGACAATAACACCGTGTGCATAACACACAATCCTTCCATACAATATCCCTGATCTTATTCAGGCTTTCGCGATCCACACGCCCTTTTTTGTTGTAAAGCGTGCCAATTGAGTTGATAAATTTGTATGATGGCATATATTTGGGATCCTGATCCCGTGTCATAAACAAAAAACAACTTTCAGCACACAATGTACAATGTGCGCAAATTTTAAGGGCAGTTTGAATCTGTGCCTTTTTTTCATTAAGCAGGTTTTGTATTGTTTTGGGATTTATTTCCATTGATTTCTGCTCTGTCATGAAATGCTCCGAACCTTTTTGATTCAACGACCAAACAAGCCTTATCGTCAGGCAGTTATCTGTTGAATAATGGTCTAATTACCAGCGACGATCTCCCTTCCCAAAGCTATATTCATGTGCAACAAAAAAACGTTGCAAAAAGAAATATATCATGTGAGCAAATTTGGTATAAGGGATTGTGATTAACATTAATTCACCGGCCAAAATATGGAGAATCACCATTATCTGATAGTCATAAATCTGATGATAGGCCAAAAAACCGGTTAAAAATGGCGCAACAGCTATAATTAGCATCACATAGTCATAAAGTGTGGTAATGGCGCGAACGCGACGAACAAACAATCGTCGATATAAAAAATATGCGCCACAAACTAGTAAAACAAATGTCATGCCATCTGTTAGTGTTTCAGACCAGGAAAAAAAACAAGTCCCCAAAGCTTCGTCCAATAATATGTTATGCGCCAGCACATAAAATGGTGTAAGCACCAGACACACATGAAAAATCAGTGTGGTCCAACTCATGACTGGATGAATGCCAAACACGTTCGTTGCACGAAACATTGCCATATTACGTATTCGATTTTCCCTGGAAAACCATTCTTTTATAATGGTCATACGTGTTTGAAGGGCATTTTTTGAAAACCAACCAATTGGGGGTTGTTTTTTGAATCCAGGAGGTTGATATTGGGGGGTGGCTTTCTTTTGGCTAAATTCAGTAAAAAACCGATGAATTTGATGAATCGTACCTGCAAAGAATACGATAAATGAAAACCAGGCCAATGGACCTCCAACAAATTGATAAATCTGATGCATTGTTAAATCCATAAATAACACTTCTTGTTTAAATTTATCAAAGATTTACTACGATAAGAAACCATCAGATTATGATGATGGTTCATACCGATGTGCATACGCATCCTGTACAATGGTTCGTCGTACCTGATTCTGCCATTGCATGGGAGGACGAAGATTAATAATGTTATCCAGACGTCCCTGCTTTTCCAAGCGATTGTATATTTCATACCATGCACAGGGGATTGAATTACCCAATTCACATTCGCCATTGTTGGTGCCCCCGCATGGGCCATTAAATAAACTTTTGGCACACCCGGTTACCGGACAAATACCAGCAGTATAGGCCAATACACATTCTCCGCACGCTCTACATTTTTCCTGATAGAGTCCAATATCCATATCTATTCCAATTGCTATGGTATTAACTCCTGGAAATACAGGAATATCCGGATATCGCTCGGCCAGATATTGAACACCTGCACCACACGCCATTGAGAGAATACAATCATATTTTGGAACCAAACCTGCCAGTTCATCAAGAAAACGAACATTACATTGACGTTCCAATGTATGACCTTCAATCTTTTTGGTTTGTCCATCCAGTTTGAGTTCTGCATCAAGTTCAGCGATTAGAATGTTAACTTCCTTTTGTCCGCCAGCCAGACATACAGAAACGCATCCGCCACAACCTGCGATGAGTACCTTGTCATACGCTTGTATTGATTGCTTAATCTCTGTCAAAGGTTTTCGCTTTGCCTTTATCATTGTGACCCTCTTTTATTACTCGACATTCTTTTTTTCTGGAACATTCAAAAAATATGTTCCGAATTTAAACATCGGGCATTGTTATGATATTTAAAACTTTAGCATTAATATGCTCAAAAAAACAAAAGATAATTCATACCACTATTTGTTAATCTGTCAAGGAAAATATTTAATAAGTCTATATAATTATTTGTATTTTATGTGAATTATTTTTTTGGATGGATATGTCTTTTTGATTATGAAAATATGGGCAGCGCATGGAACAAGCAGTAGCAGTTTTTCAAAAGTAAAGACAAAAAAACTTGAACTTCGAGTTATTCAAAATTTTGCATGGGTGTAAATGATCACTGACTTATGTTTTTTTGCGATAACTTACATATGTCACAAATAACATCCATAACAGCCCAAAAAATAAACAAGTTTTTGCGATAAAATCTTTTTTCAATAAAAACAACCTGTCAACAGGTTTAATATAAATATTAAATGGTGTTACCTGTGCATATGAGACGGCATTCTCTTTATATGTAATAATTATATAGCCATTATGGGTCGTAGCAGGCAATGCATTTTTTTTCAAAATGCAAAAATCAATTTCAGCAGATTGATTCTTTGGCAAAACGAGAAAGTGTGTATTTTTTTCACATAAAAAAGCGCGAGATACAATCATTTGAATACAAATATTTCGATTCACACTGTTCTGATTTTTTACATGAACGTCAATGGTATTTTGCGCTGACATTTTTAGTTGAGGTACATGAACTGTCAATGTGTTAACTTGCTTTTGGTGCTTAATGCTTATCGGTGTGCATCGCAGAGAATAAAAAGGATATAAATTCATATCATGAAACTGTATCTCAACAATTAATGGATAATGTCCTTTTATGCTTTTTTGCAAATCAAATACCATCGTAATTGTTTCAGATAGATTCGGGCTGAGTTGATGAATGGGTCTTGATTCTTTTAACGCTTCCAAAAAGTGAATGCGCGTGACAATATCATAAGCAGTTGCTGAACCAGTGTTTGAAATCTTAATACTGATGTCAATCGTATTTTTCTTTGTGGTAACAGATAATTGGGATTCAAGATGAATCATCTTTGCAGATAATGGTGTAACACAAAAGAATGCACAAATCATTGTTAATATCAGAAACCGCATTGGACATTGTTTAATTGTTTTTTTGCAGTAATACATATTCCAAAGCAGTTTGTCTTAAATGTTTTGGTTTTTCAGGAATTGCATCCAAAACAATGGCATCATCTCTATACCATTGCCAGATGGCATCGACAACAGATTTAAACTTATCAGGCTGTTGTTTTAAAATTTTTCTGAACTTTTTTTGAAAGACGATGATGGCATCACCTTTTGTGCCTGGAATACCTGTATTCTTATGATGTGATAATTGTTTATCGCTCAAAATTTGACTTCGCCAGACCCAGTATTGAGCGGCATCAAACAAAATTTGATGATTCATCGGGGCCAAATAACATGCAATCTCAAAACAGACATCAGCTTTGGGCAGGTTTTTTTTGGTATAACTAATGGGATCCTCATTTTTTTTTTGATACCATTTTGCCAAATGGAACCACAAATTAGGATCAAATTTATTTTTTTTTACGATTTCACTGATATCCGATTCCATTTGGATCTGAAAATTTTGATAATCAATATTATTTTGACCTGAGAAAGAGAGCTTTTCAAAAATTCCCCAAAAAAGGAAAAAAAGAATTAATCCAACACCAGCCAATGAATACCATGATTTTCGTTCAATTGAAACATTGCGATAAAAAAAAGCCTGTCTTGATGAGTAATGTCCGGCATGAAGTACCAAAAAACCACAGGCTGCCAGAGAAGAGATTGCTGGCATAATAATATATGGGTTACCGAAATTGTATCCTATTCCAAAAAGAAATGCAGCGATAAAGGAAATCATAATGCCCAAGCCCCATCCAACATTAAATAAACGCTGTCTTTTTTGCCACATATTATGCATTCGAATTAATATTATAGCAATCGCAGAAAACCAAAACCCCATACCCAGTAGACCATATTCAGCTAAAAATTCTAACCAGGCGCTTGAGTGAATGATTTGATCGTTTATGTCTAGATCTGAATATCTCGACCAAACCATAGGTAAAGCGCCAGGGCCAACACCGACCAGTGGATAATCTCTCGCAATATCAACAAACACCTGGTTGAATGGATCTGATAGTGATATTGTATTTGAAGTCAAGGCATAAATTCCAATGACAAAACCGGTCATCATCCAAACCAAAAATTGAGAACGAATTTTTGGTTTACATGTTAATAACAATCCGCCCAATATCAGGGAAAAACTTAGGCCAAGCATTTTCAATCCGAATGATCTGGCAAACAGCAAAAAACCAATTAGTAAAAAAAATATGAGAGCAATTCGTGTCAATATAGCTTGCTCCCCCCATATGATACTTTTCAGTGAAGCCTTAACACTATATGAAAGTGTTTTAAAAACTGGCTTTCTGGTCTTTTTGTAAAACGAGAGAACAACACCAAGACTTATGGGAATAAGTAATTGTAATATTAATGCCATATGATGATTAATATGAAAATAAGAATTTTTTTCAGACCAATCATAAAAAAACAGGCAGCCAGCCAGCGTACCTGTTATCAGACTGCCAAGCAAGGTGTAAAGAACGATATTTAATTGAAATCGGGTTCTCACAGTGTGGATAATCAGAAAAAAAATTAATACGCAGGCAATAACATGCAAAACCAGTTGAGTCGTTTGCTGCGGAAAACAGGACAAATAACCCCAAGCATAATCAGTATTAAAAATCCAGTCTGCATGCGTTGAAATCCACTTTGTATCCACAAAGATTCTTGATGACAATAATTTCAGTACATGTGCAGGTAATGGCAGACAAAAAAGTATTAACAGGCATGGCATCATCACAATAAAACCATCTAAATATGTTCTAATGATGATCATTTGCTCATTGGATCGCAAAAAAAATTGATACACCAGCCAGCAGGCAAATATTGAAAAAATCCAGATATCAAGATAATGCATTGATTGATCACAAAACCAGGGATACAGCGCGAATACAGTTATTAATGGCGAAGTTAAGGCGATTAAAAGAATCAATATTGTTTTTGAATGCATATGAACAGGAGATTTTTGGTTTGATTGGCGCATGGTTTTCCTTGTTCGTGAAAAGAATTAGTTTGAATAAAATAATCCATCAGTTGAGACATGAAAACAGGCACCTTTGGTAATAAATCCACAAAAACCATCTTGTAGGGAACGTTTTTGCCAGGAATCAAAATTCTGAACAACATTATCTTGATAGTGCCACAAATAGGTTTTGGCTTTAATTTTAGAATCCAGAGTTTTATTGTCAAGATAGTGGGCATGTACACTGCTTTTAAAATCTGATGTTTCACAGTCATGTATGATTGTATTGGCTTGATTATAAGCATCGTAAAGCATATCAGGAACAAACTGAGTATCACCAGTCAAAAATATTTTATAATCTGTTGTTTTATCATGAATCAGCAATCCATAAGTATATATTATTTTCGTACCATCATACATATGCTGTGTTGGAATGAGTTTAAAAAAGATGTTTTGCCATTCAAAGCAAGTATTTGATGGCGGAATTGATATGACATTAAAATAGTCTGCCAGGCAGAGCTTTTTTTCCTGAACTGAAGTAAGACCCGCCTGCAAAGCATTATTCCATAGCTTTTTGACCAAACTTTCATGAATAAAAAGTTTAATCGGAAGGCAATTGGGGTTAAAATACGTAAATAATGCAACAAACTCCATTCCGCCAATATGATCATTATGTAAATGGCTGATATATATGGCATCAATATCCTGTATACAGAGCCCTGCATCTTTCAATGAGAAGCGCAAATCACCGCCAGCATCAACAAGCAATCGATGATTATTCTTTTTAATAAGCAAATTGCTTTGATAATTTTGAAAACAAAAAGCAGAACCAGTTCCTAAAAAATGTATTTCCATTTTGACCTCATAATTATGATCGTGCGTTTATAATGAGCGGCATTCTAACTCTCTTCCAGTTTAATCCTGATTTTTTCAAACTCTATTTGTATGCATGGGATAAATAAAGCCTGAATGATAATGATATAAATCATTTACTTTGACTGTCTTGTGAAGTTTATGTAAAATTCATATTCTTTTTACATCAAATACATTCTTTTTTAAAGTGCAATTCAATAATTTGCAAATAAAAATTAACACACTTGAAAATGTTTTTGACATAAAAGTTTTTAAGCATTCATTTCAAAAAAAGCATATTGTAAAACAATATACTAATTTTATTGTTAATCTAAATGGATGTTTTTTTCATTGTTCGCAAGATTTTAATCATTGACCCATAGATAATTATTTTTGTATTTATGCTGTTTTCATACTGCATAAAAAAAAACCTGTAAACGCACGCCAAAAACATTTTTGCTGATAATTCGTTTTTTAGCATAGATTTTGACGTTTTCTAAAAAAAATTGGTTTCGGTCATTGGTTGGAATTCGGTTTTGGTCTAAGGCAAACATGTTCCCCCAACTTGCACATACGCCCTTTGATTCCGGTTTTTGGTTTAAAAAAAACACCCTAATGTAATGTCCGACTTTTTGGGAATGTGCCCATTGTGAGTGGAACATAATGCCCTTCGGGCAAATTTTAGATTAGCCTAACTTTTGTGCGTCTTCGGAAAGCCTGTTTGATATTTGCTTCAAGTACAGTACCGCTTGCTAACGCGCGCGGCTCAGATTTAAAGCTGTCGAAATTCAGAGCCGCGCGCGTTAGCAAGCGGAATTGCACTTGAACCAATATAAAGCAGGATTTTGTTTTTTCGATACATTAAATCTATGACCAATGGGGACGGCTTGATATGATCCATAGCGAAATGGTAAACAGTGATCATTAAAAAAAAAATTTTCAACAAATACTAAATGGGCGATACTGGGATTGAACCAGTGACTTCTACCGTGTGAAGGTAGCACTCTCCCACTGAGTTAATCGCCCACAAGCTGTTATTTTGATAGATTAAACACATATATTGTTTAGGGTCAAGTTTTTTTTACGCGATGTTCAAGTTTTTTAGCAAAATAACACTACAGCACGTTCCCAGGCTCTGCCGGCTCTGCCTGGGAATGAGCAGTAACAGTTTTTCATAAGTCAAGACAAAAAAATTTAAACATCACGTTTTATAAAAAAATTTTCTCTTGACCTGCATATACATAATAATGTATATAATTTGATCTTTTTAAAAAATTTGGATGTATGAAGCATCCCCCTTGCTCTATCCTATGTTTGGTTAGGGCTACAAAATCCATAAGGAGGAATTAATTTGGTACGAAGGTATGAAACAATTTTGCTCTTTGATATTGATGCAGGAGAGGAAGCGCGTAATGCTTTTATCTCGCGCTCCAAGTCATTGATAGAAGACTACAAGGGCGAATTATTGGAACAAGATGAATGGGGAGTTCGCAAACTGGCTTATGAGGTTCGAAAAAAGACACGTGGATATTATGTCCGCCTTGATTATTATGCGTCTACTGAACTTATTGCGGAATACGAACGTATTATTCGGCTCGAAGATTCGGTGATGAAATATATCACTGTGATGATTAATGAGGCCTTTGATCCTGATGCTTATACAACAGCTCAGGCCCAAATGGCTCAGGCAACTGAAGAAGAAGAATCTGCAGGTTTTTCCGAATCTGTTGACATGAATGAATCATCGGATCAAGATGACATTTCAGAAAATGATGAGAATGATTCAGAAATGTCAGATGATTCTTATAATCGTCTTGAAGCGAGCAATAGTGATGATTCGAAAATAGACCTATCGATCGATAGTGATTTCCCGGATAATATCACTGAAGAACCAAAAAAGGAGGATTAATATGGCAGCCCCAAAAAGTAGCAAGAATAGAAACAAAGACAAAGATAAAGACAAATATAAACAACGTCGCAAAAAAATATTTCATCGACGCAAAGTATGTCGTTTTTGTGCCGATTCCAGCCTGATCATTGATTATAAAGATCCAAAAGTGCTGGCCGGATTTGTGACAGAACGTGGAAAAATTATACCCAGTCGTATTTCAGGAACGTGTAATAAACATCAACGTTCACTTAGTCTTGCTGTTAAACGCGCACGAACAATCGCTTTGATGCCCTATGTTGGCCGTGTCGATTGATTTATCAAACCTTATGCCTAGATCACAAATAATAAAGATCATTAAGCGATATAAATCGAATATAACAAAGATTTATTAAAAGGAAAGATAATATTGTGGAAAAAACAGTAGAGCAACAATCATTAAAAGAGCTTTTCAATGGTGTGACATTCGTGTCATTCATCCTGCTTGCCGCAACTTACATTCCTGTGCTGGGACAGCCATGTTTATGCTTCATCCCATTACCAATTATTTACTATCGATTGAAACTGGGTCGCAAGCCCATGATGATTCTAATGACATTAACCATGCTCATAGCCATTCAAAGCTATGCAGGTTTATCAATTAACACCTTGTTGATTGCCGAATTACTTGTCCTTGGAAGCGTGATGTCAGAATTTATACGCAAAGAGTTATCAGCTGATGAAATTGTATTATACACAACCGGCATTCTTTTTTTTGCAGGATTGTTTGGTTTGTTGTATTTCAGTCAGATGATATCAACAGGTATTGGTACAATTCTGGCGGATAATATCAATCATTACGTAAACATGATGATGAATATTTATCGAGAACTGGGAATGTCAGATGATCAGCTTGAACAAATTGCTCAGTCCTTAAATATCATCATTTTTGTATTAATGCCGTCTATTACTATCGCTTTTCTAATGATTGTCACATGGCTTAATTTATTGGCTGCTCGTGCAACATTTCAATATTTTCAGTTATCATTTCCAGATTTCGGTTCCTTGAATTGTTGGAAAGCTCCGGATATCTTAGTTTGGGGAGTAATTGGCGCGGGGTCAATTTTGTTGTTACCATCAGAGATGTTAAAAATCCTGGGAAGTAATATTTTAATTGTTCTTATGGTCATTTATTTTTTTCAAGGAATAGCGGTCGTATCTTTCTTTTTTGAGAAAAAAGATGTATCTCGAACTGTTCGAACTATTTTGTATTCATTCATTATCATTCATCAACTATCGCTTATTCTAATTATTGGCATTGGTATTTTTGATGTGTGGGCTGACTTTCGCAAGCAAAACCCTGAAAATGATCACCCACCTGATACGCACTCAGGTTTTCCATATGATTGGTTCTAAACAATTTGATAAATCTGTTGTCATCATACGATCAATCCATTTATATGAAGATAGATTTATCCGAGAATGAAAGGAGGACGGCTTTAGATTGCATCTAACAAAAGCCGATTAAAATATATGAAGGTTATTCTGAAAGAAACAATAGAATCTCTTGGCATCATTGGAAGCGAGGTTACAGTCGCCAAAGGTTATGCCAGAAACTACTTGCTGCCTCAGGGAAAAGCGGTATTGGCTACCCCTGAGAATCGAATGCAACTGGCACAGGAACGCGTTAAAATTGACTTACAAATAGCAAAAGAACGTTCGACTGCTGAAGAACTGGCAAAACGAATTGAAGATGTTATTTGTCAAATACCTGTAAAAGTTAGTGAAGGCGGCACTTTATATGGTTCTGTTCAAATAAAGGATATTGTGAACAGTCTCAAAGAAATGGAAATTACAGTCGATAAACGACAAATCAACATGAAAGAGTCTATTAAGCAAACAGGTACATATCAGATTCCGATTCGACTTTATCAAGGCGTTGAACCCAAAATTAGTATCGAAATTATTGCTGAATAAAAAATAACGATAAAGGGCAATCAATTTGCCCTTTATCCACTTACAGGCGGTATCCTTATAATAAAAATACCTTTCAGTAAGGAACACTCGAAAATTTATTCCCATTTTTATTCCAAATGTTTGTGAATAGTTTCGTTCAAATCATAAGATTTGGTGACTCTCATTCTCTTCTATATTTGAAAGTTGGAACGCTAACCCATAATTGGGACTTTTTTTCGAGCTTTCCAAATTGAAAAGCGCCGATCATTCTGACCCATGAAATTTGAAAATAAAATATGTACGATGAATATCCAAAGTCATTTCCACAACGCGCCGGTTATAAACAACCACCAAAAGAGGTTGCAAACCGCATAAAACCTCAAAGCGTTGAAGCTGAGGAGTCTCTTCTCTGTTCAGTTCTTATGGACAGTAATGTCTTGCTTGATATTATTGAAATTTTAAAAGCAGAACATTTCTATATTACCAGACACCAGCTTATCTTTCAGGCAATGCTGGATCTGTTTAAAAAAAGCGAACCTATAGACCTGATTACAATTACTAATTATTTGCGTGATCGCAATACACTGGATACAATTGGTGGGGCACACGCATTATCTCGTCTGGTTGATGACATTCCGATGGCAATGAATCCGGCACAATATGCGAATATTATTCGGGAAAAATCACTGCTACGCGGTCTCATGACCAAAGCCGGAGAAATTGTTGCCCAATGTTTTGAAAACCAGGGGAATGTTGAAGAAGTTATCGATTTTGCTGAGAATGCTGTATTTGAAGTGTCACAGGATAAGATCAAGCCCTCGTTTCACAGTATTCAAGATGTTGTCACTGAAAGTTTTAAGATTTTAGAAAAACGTTCTCAAAATGATTCACCCATTACTGGAATATCAACCGGTTATGAAAAACTTAACTTCCTGACAGCCGGTTTTCAGGCATCAGATCTGATCATTCTGGCAGCCCGCCCAAGTATGGGAAAAACAGCTTTTGCGTTAAATTTAGCTCGAAATGCAGCAATTCATTCACAAGTACCGGTGGCTTTTTTTTCACTGGAAATGTCCAAAGAGCAACTGGTAATGCGTATGCTTTGTTCTGAGGCTCGTGTAGATTCATCAAAGCTGCGAATAGGTTCATTTTCTACTGAAGATTGGGAACATCTGACCCATGCAGCAAGTGTTGTGGCTGAAGCGCCCATTTTTATTGATGATGCTCCTGCGCAATCTGCTCTTCAAATTCGTGCAAAATGCCGGCGCTTACACAAAACAAATAATTTGGGCTTTATTATTATTGATTATCTCCAATTGATGCGTGCAAGTGATTCCGCTGAACGTCGAGATCTCGCAATTGGAGAAATATCTGGTGCGCTGAAAGCCCTTGCTAAAGAGTTAAACTTGCCTGTAATTGCGCTCTCCCAGCTCAATCGAAAACTTGAAGAACGTGGAGATAAACGACCAATTCTTTCTGATCTAAGAGAATCAGGTAGTCTGGAACAGGATGCAGATCTGGTAATTTTTATATACAGAGATGAAGTTTATAACAAAGATGAAGCCAACCCCAACAAAGGTCTTGCGGAAATATTATTACGAAAGCAAAGAAATGGACCCACTGGAGATGTCACTTTAAGATTTAATGGTGCCTATACACGATTTGATGAATTGGCACCTGAAGAAGTTGTTGCAGGGTACTAAGAAAGGTTTTTCATATGTCTCAAAAACAACAAAATATTGATAATAATGATCAAGGCACTATAACTTGCTTGATTGCAGAAGATAACCATATCAATCAAAAAATCCTGATGCGTTTTCTAAACAATCTTGGTGTTAATGCAGATCTCGCAAAAGATGGTCGTGAAGCTGTTGAAGCAACAAAAAATAAAGCATATGATCTTATTTTTATGGATATTCAAATGCCTCGCATGGATGGTATGGAAGCAACAAAACGTATCCTGAATGAATGCCAATTGGAGCAAAAGCCTGTAATAATTGCTGTTACAGCAAATAATTCAAAAGATATCGAAAAAAACTGTTTTGATATTGGCATGAAAGACTTTATTTCAAAACCAGTATCCATGAAACTTATCAGAAGTGCATTAGCAAAACATTTCAATTTTCCTTAGCATTCAAGATATGCGTTGAAAAATCTTGGAATTCATTTTATGGTTCCCTGGATTTAGCGTTCACCAAATCGAAAAAAATATCCTGATAATGCTTTGTCAATCGAGACTTATCAAAACGTTTATCATAGTCAGCAACACCAAACAAGAATTTCCCCTTGTTGACAGTTTCATTGTTGTTGGTGATTTGAATCGCATATAAAAAAGCATCAGAACTACGTGATAAGCATGCTCCGGTCATACAAAATGAACCATGAAGATTATTGGCAGGATATATTTTATACTCTTTAACACGAATTAAAAAAACATGTCGGCAAAAGCCAATGACAAATCGAATATGAAATGCGCCCAGTTGGGCGCAAGATTCAATGGCAAGAGAAGCAGGAGACTGATAAAAAGTTTTGTTTCCTTTGATGGCATTTGGTTGAATATCATAGATGCGGTCTAAGAGGATAAACTCAGTCTCTGCTTTCGATTGAATTACCATTGTTTCACCTGAAAAATTGTTAACATTGTTTCACCTAAAGATAATGTTCGTCATCTCAAAATTGACCGGTTGGTATGAAAGGGCGTAGCATACCAGCTCAAAGAAAGGTTTTGGGAGAACATAGTGCCCTTCGGGCAAATTCTAGATTAGCCTAACTTTTGTGCGTCATCGGAAAGCCTGATTTATATGGGTTCAAGTGCAATACCGCTTGCTAACGCGCGCGGCTCAGATTAAAGGCTGCCGAAATTTTCAGAGCCGCGCGCGTTAGCAAGCGGTATTGCACTTGAATCCATATAAATCAGGATTTTGTTTTTCAGATACTTAAATATTAGAAAATTTCTTAAGCCCTGTAAGGGCTCTAAATAAAAGAGCGAGCATTAATTATTGTTATTTGTCTCCCTTTCAGTGCTAAAAAAAACCCCCTTTTTATAAAATGTGCCTTTTTTTGCTTTATCAATAATCTTAGATTTTTATACATTAAAGGTCAGATAAACGATTGTTCCATGATCATCAGGGAATTCATCAATGTCTTTGGAGTGAACATGAATATTCCCCCCATATTTTTCCATAAACTTTTTGACCAGTGGCATACCAAAACCAGTCCCTTTTTCGCCATTTGTACCTGTCCTGTTTGTTGTTTTGGTCACATCAAACAGGTTATTCAGTAAGTCTTCAGGAATACCAATGCCTGAATCTTGAATAATCAGACATACTGTTTGTGGTTCCCTTTTTTCAAGAAATATGTTGATTGATGCGTCAGGTTTGGAAAATTTAATCGCATTTGTGATCAAATTATTAAATACTGTATTGACCAAAGATATTTCTTCAGCCATGACCATGATGTTGTCTGGAATATCCAGTTTCAGTTTAATTTTTTTCTTATCCAGTTTGACTTTAAGGGTTGCCATAGATTGTTCAAATGAAAACTTGAGATTCACCGGATAAATTTTCATGTCTTTTTCTTCAGTTGCCATAAGACGTCGTGTCAGATCAATAATGTTCATGCCGTCTTGCGAGGCAGAAATAATATCCTTTATTATTTCTTGATCTTGAGGAAATTCGATAAGATATTGCGAATAACTTTCAATGGCCCCAAGTGGATTACTTAAATCATGACACAGTACATGCAATAATTCTTGTTGAGATTCAACTTGTTTTTGTAGTAATCTTTTTGTGTGTTGCAGATGCAAATGTATTTTTACTCTTGCCATCAACTCACGTGGTCGAAAAGGCTTTGTGATATAGTCTACACCACCTATTTTATAAGCTTTCTCAATACTCTCTTCATCATCCCTGGCAGTGATAAAAATAACTGGCGTGTCTGTTATGTCAGGACTATTTTTAATTTGTCGGCAAACTTCAAAACCATCAATTTCTGGCATAATGATATCCAAAAGGACAAGATCCACTTTTTCTTCTTCAAGTAAAGACAGGGCGTCTTCACCTGATGTTGCGGGTATTACATCATATTCTTTTAATATGGCTAAGAGCATATCAATATTTGCTTCTGTATCATCTACGACAAGAATGGTCATCTGACCCTTTTCTGCTGTATTCATGAAAAATCCTTATTTGATTGCTTCAAGAGCTTGTTTAAATTTATATTTTTTAATGAATTGCTTGATTGTTTCAATCATTTTAGCATCTGAATCAGACAATTCATATGATTCAAGGGATGAAATTACAGGGTAAATTAATGGTGGACGACGTTTTTTTATTGCATTCATCAGCTCTTTTAACAATTCATCTCGTTTTTCTTTTGAAATGATTTCCTTTTTTATCGCTGAATCTTGTTGTTGATCGAACACTAAATTATTTTTAATTTCTTGGATAACATTCATCAATTCTATTTCAAAGTTTTGAAGAAGACTTTCATCCAAATCTTTATCCAATCTGGCTGCCACTTCATGAAGTTTTTTTGCACCAATATTGGCGCTTAAACCTTTGACTGTATGAGTAATACGTTTAGCAGTCTGTCTATCGTTCTTCAATGATTGACGCAATTTTTCAACAATATCTTGATAATCATCTGCAAAACTCTGTAAAACTCTTGAATACAACTCTGTATCACCCACCAGACGTTTGAGGCCATCAATTGTATCAATATGTTTGAATTCTGGAATTCTTTTAAATGGTGCGTGGTTATTTTTGGTTTCAGGCGTTTGTAAAGCACATGTTTTCGTGAGATACTCAAGCAGGATAGAGAATAACTTATCAACTTCAATGGGTTTATTCAAATGCGCATTCATTCCATATTCCTGTGTTTTTTTAATATCTCTCAGCAAAGCATTTGCTGTTAATGCAACGATTGGAATATTTTTATCCAGTTTGCGGATCTCTTGCGTGGCTTCATATCCATCCATAATTGGCATTTGAATATCCATCAATATTAACTCGTACTTATTGCGATTTTGTTGAAATTTATTCAGGGCATCTTCACCATTGCATGCATCATCAATAATAATCCCACTGGGATCAATCATTCCATGAATGATTTCACGATTCAAACGATTATCTTCAACAAGCAACAAATGACTTCCTTTAAGGGTCGACAATTCCTGTTTTAAAGAACTGGTATCCACTATTTGTTCGCATTTTTTTTGAATTTTGTTACCAAAGACATCCATGATCACATTATAAAGCAAAGATGGATCAATGGGTTTGTGGAGAAAAATATCAATGCCTTGTTTTTTTGCTGCATCAACAACAGTTTCCTGGCTAAAAGAAGACACCATGATTATTGTCGTTGGTAAATTTTTGCGGTGTTTTTTGATTATTTTTGTTGTTTCAATACCATCCATGCCAGGCATACGCCAATCCATCATTACCAGATCGTACTGTCTGTTTTCATTGCAAATCATTGAAATGGCTTCTTCACCAGAACTTGCAATGTCAACCACAATGTCATATTGTTTCAAGAGCGATGTTAGAATGTTTTGCCATGATGGTGTATCATCAACGATCAGAATTCGTTTATCAGAAAATTGTTTTTTTTCAAGATCCGCTTGAAAAGTTTCTTTGAGAGAAATTTCAAATATAAATGAGCTGCCTTTACCATACTCGCTTTCAATCCAGATTCGCCCTCCCATTAAATGAACAAGCTGTTTGGAAATTGCCAACCCCAGGCCGGTTCCACCATATTTTCTCGTAGTGCTTGAATCTGCCTGTGAAAAGGATTGAAATAGTTTTGATTGCTGCTCTTTTGTCAAACCAATGCCTGTATCTCGCACTTCAAAACGATAATAATCTTTACTGATTGATTTGATATAGATACCTATTTCCCCTTTTTCTGTAAATTTTACCGCATTGTTTACCAGATTGGTCAGTATTTGTCCCAATCTTAAAGGATCGCCATGAATATTCATATTTATGCCTTGATCATATGATACAACAAAATCAAGGTTTTTTTCTGAGGTTTTCATTTCTACCATGGTTGTCACATTTTCGATGACTGAATGCAGGTTAAAATCAATCGTATCAATTTCAAGTTTTCCTGCTTCAATTTTTGAAAAATCCAAAATATCGTTGATTACACCCAGCAGCACATTGGCAGAATTTTCAATTTTGTGAATATAGTCCTTTTGTTTTGGTGTAAATTCAGTTTGTTTCATCAAATAGGTCATACCAATAATTGCATTCATTGGCGTGCGAATTTCATGGCTCATATTGGCGAGAAAGTCTCCTTTGGCCTTATTAGCGAGATCCGCTTCAATCTTTGCCTTATTAAGTTCCTCTGCTGTTTTTTTATGTTCTTCAACTTCTTTTTGAAGGCGATAGCTTGTTGCTTTAATTTTCCGGTTAAACCGAAAAAAAAGGATAATTGAAAAGGTCATAATTGAAAACAAAACAAATGTCAGTAAAATTACCGGCCAGTATTTCTGAAAAACATCTTCCAGTGTAATCTTGCCAAAATCCTTATATGGACCATATCCAAGAATTTTTTGACAATCATGGACAGATTGATAATTCAATGGAATTGTCCAGCCGCTACATGATGCTGCTTTTGCGGCTTTAGAATTTTCAGACATGACAATTAATTGAATAGCCACTGCTTCCGCCAGTGCATCCGGTGTATGGCTGACTTTAGCAATTGGCCATTCCGGATACATGCGCGTAGAGTGTAAATATGGGGGATGAAAATCACCTTCATGATCATGAATGACATGAAAATTATCAAGATTTATTTTGCCTTCCAATTGCATTCGTTCTAATGTGTCGGTTCGAACTGTGCCAACATCCACCACTTTTTTTTTTACTGCAAGAACAACAGAATCATGAGTGCCGCCAAAAGAAAATGAAGAAAAATCGGAAAAAGGGTCAATTCCTTTTTCTTTAAGTTCTCGCCAGGCCATCAACCATCCGCCAAACGAGTTTTCTTTGACCGCCATAAAACTTTTCCCTTTGAGCTCTATCAATTTTTCCACATTCTGCGCTTGTTTTAAACAGAATATTACCCCGCCAAAATAAGTATGCGTTCCAAGAAGGCGTTTATTTTTTAAGGTTGCAATTCTGTTGACACCATATTTTATTTCCAATTCAACATAAATGGAGGAATTGGCCAAAATAAAATCCACCTTCCCGCCATATACCATATCGTTAATTTGGTCAAAATCAATTGGAACAATTTCAAAGGAGTTATCCGGCAATTTTTCTGTTAGGTAATCTGCTGTAGGCGACCATTTTTTAAGGCAATGGGAGGCACCTCGTTTTGCCAGGACACCTATTTTGATTGTTTTATTGTGGGATGCAAAAACATTTTGTCCATGTAAAAGAAACAAATATACACAAAGGCAAATCAGAACTCTCTTTATCATCATAATAGACCCTTTCGTCTCTTATAAAATTATGGAATATTCCATACCCAATTGCCATTGGATACAATTGAGTGCGCCACCCATTTTTTCAATCATGGATTTTGCCAAATAGAGATTAATATTGTTATGTTCAGTCATTTGTGGAATAGGTGTAAAAAGATTATCCATATCTTCTTGACTGATCGCACCACTATTATCACGTAATACAACATGGGATTTTTCATTTTGTATGCAAATTTCAATGGCAATTATGGGTTTTTTGATTTGCTTTTTTACCAATATTTTACTGGCATGGGATAAAAGGTTAACGATAACCATTGAATATTCTTGCATGATCCCACTTGCCCTTGCAGGGTGTTTTTCAGATATTTGGATTTGAATATTATTATTTATAAAGGTGGCCTGGATAATATTTTCAGCAAAAGAAATGGCTTTGCGAATTGTAAAGACCTGGGGTTGAACATCATAATCATAAAAGTTAATAAATGTTTCTAAGATTTTAGAAAAATCTGATACATGAACTTGCTGTGTTCCTGAATATTTCCAGTAATTATCAAGATGTAGTAACACATCTTTTACCATGGTCTGGGTTGATATGTGACAGAGCTTTCGTGTATTGATATTCAAATGACATGTATATAAATCCAGATGAATTTTAACTTTTTCCAAGAGTTCGACAGGATTATATGGCTTGACAATGAAGTCCACAATACCAAGACGATAACCCCGCATAATGTCCTGCTCCATATGTTTGACTGTGACCATAATGACTGGAATATTTTTTGACCGCTCCGATTCCTTCAATCTTTTACAAACTTCAAATCCATCCATACCAGGCATAACGACATCTAATAAAATCAAATCAATTTTTTCTTCACAAGCTATTTGTAAGGCATCATGTCCATTCAAGGCAGGAATGACATCATAATGCTTAAGAATACCCATGAGAATATCAATATTCAATTCGGTATCATCAACGACGAGTATACCTGGCTTTTTTTGCATATTTTTTCCTCATTTGTTATTATTCAAGATTTTCATAATAAGATCAATTGAATTATCTGTCAACTCTGAATTTAGGTAGGGGGGTCCAACGAAGATAGCAATCTAAAATAATTTAATAGATAAAAAATCTATTTTTATTTTTATATAAATCAAACAGTCTATAATGGGGTGTATGTAAAATTTGGGGGGAACATGTTTGCCTTAGACCCAAACCGAATTCTAATCAATGACCAAAACCAATGTAGGGGCGAACATAAGGTTCGCCCCTACATTGGTTTTGGTCATTGGTTGGAATTCGGTTTGGGTCTGAGGCATCTCAATCAACAATAATATCATTGTGCGCGTCAGTCGAAGATTTGAATACAAATTTATCATCGGAAATGTCTTTTTCATTGCTTTTAAGAATACCTGTGTCATAAATTATAAAGTCTGTAATGTATATAGCGGGTCCAGCAATTAAGTTTGCAAGGATATGTTCTTATTGAATTTGTATTTTATTCAATATTCAATTATTAACTTGTTATACCATACTAAATGTTGGCAGCAACCAACTTTCTTTTAAACAGTTCATAATTATCATACACAAAGTATGCTGAAAAAAGCTCTTTTAAATAGTCATAATCTTTTATTCTATGCAACGCATTGATACTATCTGAAGCAACATCTTCAAATTTATTCTTTAAATTGAATTCAAGCATTTCTTTCATGTTGCTTAGCCCTTCTTCACGTTCTTCTTTGCGCCCTTTTTCAATACCCTCATCATACACTTGCCTTCCTGCAACTGTATCTAAAATATCAAAGTCT
>Ga0272440_1000730_pt1 | contig 27805 bp, 6 predicted proteins | sample SSMMMBAug17_FD_192440 | JGI IMG/M metagenome (GOLD analysis project Ga0272440, IMG submission 192440) | Marine sediment archaeal communities from Little Sippewissett salt marsh, Falmouth, MA, United States - SSM-MMB-Aug17 | ecosystem: Environmental > Aquatic > Marine > Wetlands > Sediment ... | reverse complement strand
TTGTATTATTTCTATTTAATCTTTTATGTAATGCATCTAATTCGTTTAAAACAAGTTCTACCTTTTTTTCAATATTAGAGATACGCATGTCATTAGAACGACAATAGTCACTCCAATTAATTATTTAAAAAAATATTGGGTTTATTTTGAGAAATATTAACTTCATCAGAATTTATAAGAATTTGAGTTTCCTCTAAAAATATCAAGTTGCTTTGAAATTGTAGTTTTAATAGCTTCAACAATTCCAATTCCTTTTTGCTTTTCATGGTTATTTTTTTTTCAAGATTATATTTTTTTTTAATAAAATCTTTTATTATCTATCTAAAAAATCCATTTGTTTTATAGGTTGATCTTTGAGGATTTCTTGAGTTTCTGGGTTGTATTTTTGATATATTTTTCCATGACTTCGCTTATTATTATTTTGAGCATAACAAAAAATGGATATCAAACTATGTATAATTTGATCATAATTATTAATTATTAAAATTTTAAAGTTGGTGATTTCCTTAACAATGTATAATTTATGGAATGGTGTTCGAAATCATTAGATTTGGGAGTGAGATAAAAATAGACCAAAATATGCATTTGTATAGGTATTGTACACTTAAATCTAAAAATTTGAGACTGTATTTCTTAATTTTTTAAGTAAAGATCATTACACACTTCCTCGATAATGTTGACTTAAGAGTTGGAGTCTCAAATTTTTAGATTTGGGTAAAAAAAAAAATAAATTAAATCTTGACAATTAAATTATAATAAAATATTTGTTTTTTTTCATATAAGAATACTTATATGTTAAAATATTTGTTTACTAAATATTAAATAATGAAGAATTTTAAAATTTTTTTTATATTATGAAATGAAAGGGGATTTATCATGAGGATATTTAAACATTTTTTAATTATCTACGCATATTCATTATTTTTTTCTCTGATACTTTTTTATAATTTTTCAATTGCAAATATTCCTGTTGAAGAACGTGAAGTTATTTTTACTGAAAATGTTAAAGATCGCATAGGAGATCAGGGCTCTGAGTATAGTAATCCAAAACCTTTATATCATTTAGAAACCAATAAAGTCAGATATTTAAGAGCTTATAAATGGAATGTTATTAAACAAAGGGTTGCAGAACTTCCAGATTTTAATTCTCATGAAGAAGCTGCAAGATTCTTTTTATCAAAAGATAGTTATGGACCAATTTTTGGATTAAAAGATCAATTAGTAGAATTAGAATATATTAATGATATTACAGAAAGTTATAGTAATAATCCTGATTATATTGATCGAATTTTTGTTAGATTTAAACAAAAATATAATAATATAGAGGTTTTTGGTTGTGAAATAATTGTTCAACTGAATGTAAAAAATGAACTTTTAGCTATTTTTGGTGAAATCCTTCCAAATATAAATATTTCTATTAATCCAAATATTGATTCTTCAAGTGCTATTGAAACTGCAAAAAATTATATAAAAAATAAATATAGTATTAATAATATAAATACAACAATTCCTATAAAAAGTGAACTTAAAATATATAATTCCAAAATGATAGGAGGAGGAGGATCACCTTCTGATTCTTTAGTCTGGAGCATTGAAATCACTACAAGTGAAATAAATGAAATTATTTTAGTTGAAGCAAATTTTGGAAACATGGTTGTAGAAAATTTTGAAAAAAAAGAAAATACCGAAAATTTATTAAGTTACAATAATGCAGGCTCAATTGCTTTGGCTCTTAGTAATATCAGATTTGATATGATTGATATTAACGATAACCTTCCTGATAGAATAAATTCTCCTTTTTATGAATGTTCAAGTTCAGATTATGGTGGTGTTGAAGTAAATAGTAATATTGCATTAAAAGCTGCATATTTATTAATTAATGGGGGAGAGTTTAACAATTATACTATAAATCCTATTGGATTTGATAAAGTAAATGAAATTTTTAAAGAAGCTTCTTATTTATTACCAAAAGGAGGAGATTATAATGATTTTTATTATACTCTTTTACAGGCTTGTAAAAATTTAGGATATTCTACTTATGATTACCAGCAAATTGATTTTGTATGCAAAGCAACTGAAATGGATAAAAGACCATGTAGTGATGAATTACCAGGTAGACAAATAGGTAAAACAGATATTCCAAAATGTAATTCTGGAATATCTGTAAATAATTTATTTTTTGATGGTCTTGAAGAAGGTGGGGGAAACTGGCAATCTGGAATAATTTATAATAATGGATCAAATTACTGGTTTGCTCCTCAAACATTTTCAACAATAGGCTTGAATAAAGCATGTGCTGCAAATGGTAAAGGAAATATCTGGAGTTTTGTTCAATCAGGGGTTAGTGATACTTATATTTCTATGAATAAAGATATTTATTTACCTGTAAATTCATTTTTGCATTTTAATCATGCTTTTCAATTTGAGTATAAAAATAATTCTATTTATAAAAATGGAGGGATTGTTGAGTATAGTTTGAATAGTGGATCTAGCTGGATTGACGCAAAAAATTTATTTGTAAAAAATTCATATAATGGACAAATTTCATCTGCCTCAAATAGCTTAAATGGTAGATATGCTTTTGTTTCTGACAGTAAAGGTTATATTTCAAGCAAATTAGATTTAAATTCTTTAAGTGGCAATTCAATACGTTTTCGTTTTAGAATTTCAACAAGCGGCTCTACATCATATTATGGCTGGTATATTGACGATGTAAGAATTTATAATTGCGATTTGATTAGTTCTATACCATCAATTTGTACATCTAATTATACAATAAAAACAACTAACAATGGAAATTGGACTAATAGTTCTATTTGGAATTTGGGACGAATTCCTAATAATAATGATATTGTAAGAATAGATTCCAGTGTTAACATAAATATCAGAAATATTAATGTTAAAGGAATTTGTAATAATGGTAATTTATATGGTGAAAATAATATTGATATAAATATTCATGCTAAAGATTTTATAAATAATTCCGGAAGAATATGGGCGGCAAATGGAAGTGATGCTTATGGGTCTAGTCCAGGCAGGTATAAGAGAGCAACAAGGGGTAGAAATCTATATCTTAAATCTTATGCAATTAACAATAATTCATCTGGTAATATTCAAGCTGGTAGAGGTGGGCACGATCGTACATATAAACAATTTTATTACCAAAGAATAAATTCCTTTGGTGGAAGAGGGGGAAATCTTAACATTAGAGGTAATTTCATTGTAAATTATGGAAAGATAGGCCCAGATATTGACAATCCAAAAGGGTTTATTGATGAACATTGGTATTCACATTGGCATGATAGATCTATTCCTTCAGAAGATGTAGATGGAGGAAATGGTGGCATTGGAAGTAATTGGTGTACATGGTATGAAAGGGATAACGTTTATGGACGACATAGATATAATTATGGAAGCTCATATGGTGGAAATGGCGGTTCTACTATTGTCATAGCTACAGATACTTTAAGAAATGAATATTCTGGTAGAATTAATAGTGGTAATGGAGGTTATGCTCGTGAATGGTTAGATGATCATATACCTGGAAAAGGAGGAAGTTTAATCTATTCTGCTCCAAATACAGTTTTAAAAGGATCACTTCATGCTGGTTTAACAGGTTCGGCAATGTGGGACCCAAGCTTAACTATTTCAGATGCTGCTAAAATAAGTGGAGTTGATAATTTAGTTATTTCTGGAGGTTATGATTGGGATTTTGTAACAAATGAGTTAGATTATGGTGCTATTCAAGCTAAGTCAATAAAATTGTCTGTTGGTGGTTTACTTGATATAAGCGGCAATATCAATGATATTTTTGTAGCAAGTGAAGGAGTTAATATTTATTCAGATTTGGATAATATTATAACAAATGAAACTCGTTCTAATTTGAAGAAAAAAATTGCAAAAACTTTTGATGCTCCTGAAATAATAGTTTCTCCTTCTGAAATTTTATTTGAATTTAAAATAATAGCAGATTCAAATAATATTACAGGACATAAAAATGAACTTATAAATAATAATATTATGTTTGTAAATAACAGCCCTTACCCTGATAGTTTTGAAATAACAGTTAAAATGGATAATTCTTTTAATCTTGAGGGCTTGCCTGATATTTTAAATATTGACGCACTTTCTTCTATTGATATTCCAATAACTATTACATTGCCTTCAATTGTAGGTGAGGAAAATAAAATAATTATAAGTGCTGATTCAATAACATCACCAGACAGAAAAGAAGTAATGATTATCAACTCTTTAGTTAATGCAGAACTTGCTGATTTTGATGTAGATTTATCTGATGAAACTAATCCCTTAAAAATTAAATTTTCCAGTGATACAATTAATGATGAAATAAATATAAGTTCATATTTATGGGATTTTGGAGATAGTAATACCAGCTCAGAAAAAAATCCCGCTCATAGTTATATTATTGGAGGGAACTATCCAGTGAAATTAACAGTTACTGACTCAAATGGAAATATTGAAGTAATAAGAAAAAATATTTCAGTTAAACAATTAAAAATATTACTTATGGCAGCTGACTATATTGAAGCTGCAAAAACAGCTTTGGTTTCTACAGGTTTATTTCAGGAAGAAAATATTGATAAGCTTGAGCGTCCTTCAAGTATCTCATTATCTGATCTTGCAAGTTATAATGCAGTTCTTGTCTGGACAAGCTATCCATTTAGTAATCCAGAAAATATTGGAAATGTATTAAAAGAGTATGTTGATTCAGGTGGAGGACTTGTAATTGCTACATATTCTTTTTCAAAAGATTGGGGAATACAGGGGGGGATTTTGGAACCAAATTATTCTCCTTTTCTTCCTGGAAATTATAGTAATGTTTCTGGCGTGCTTGATTTAAATAGTTTAATAGATTCAAATCATTATATTTTTAATGGAATAAATGAAAGCCCTGTTTTTTGGGTAAATAAATATTCTACAAATCCAATTTTAAATGAAGGTGCCGGTGTTTTAGCAAAAGATACAATTGGCAACAATGTTGTTGGTGTAAATGCAGATGGTAATGTTGTTGGTATTGCAATTTATCCTGAGAGATTAACTCAGGGAAACTCTTATGCAAAATTATTAATTGCTAATGCTCTTAGCTGGGTAGCTGGAGAAACAGCTGAATTAACTATTTCTCCTATTAATCAAAATGTTCCTGCTTCTAATGGACAAGTAAAATTTATTGTGTTAAATACTGGAAATGATATTTTACACTGGAAAGCTGAGACTGATGATTATTGGCTAACAATTGAAAAAGGAGATAGTGGTGCTAATGAAGGCGAAATTATTGTAAACTACGAAGCTTATAATAATCCTGAAGCAGAAAGAATAGGTAAGATAAAAGTTTATGGTGTTGGAGCTCTTAACAGTCCATTGGAGTTAAAAATCATTCAATCAAAAAATCAAAGCCCTTTTGTTTCAGACATTGGAGATCAGTCAACATTTGAAGATACCAGTATTGATATTCCTTTTTCTGTTAAAGACGAAGAATCTTCGTCTTTTGATTTGATTGTTTCAGCCAGATCATCAGATAAAATTCTTATTCCTGATAATGGTATAAGTATAAGTAATCCTGGATTAAATCGTTTACTAAAGATCGAGCCGGCAAAAAATAGATTTGGCAATTCAATTATTACTGTTACTGTTAGTGATGGATTGAGCAGCTATACTGATTCTTTTAATTTAAACGTTATACCAGTTAACGATAGTCCTTATTATAACATATCAGGTGATATTGTATTAAGTGAAAATGAATTTAATAAGTCATACACCCAATGGGCTTTTAATATCTCAGAGGGTGAATTTGAAAATCAAAATATTCAATTTAATATATCAACCGATAACGAGTCTTTTTTCTCAGTTTTGCCAGAAATTAGCAATGATGGTTTATTATCTTTTACAGCCAATGGTAATGGATCTGCATCAGTCAGTGTATATTTAATTGATGATGGCGGTAATGATAATGGTGGTAATAATTCAAGTGTAATTAAAACTTTTACAATCAAATATGAATATATTCCGCATTTTAAAATTAGAAATAATAAGGTTATCCTTGAAGATAGCGGTATTCATGAGGTTGAAAATTGGGTGTCAGAAATTGTTATTGGACCAAATGGAAACAAAGATTATATAAATTTTTATACATCAAATAATAATGCTTCTCTTTTTGATATTCAGCCTACTATTGATGATAATGGGAAACTTACCTTTAAGTCCGCTTTAAATGCAAATGGAATAGCACTTGTTCAGACATATATGACAGATGGTGGAATAACAAATAACACAAGTGTAATAAAAAGATTTTATATAAAAGTTTTACCTGTTAATGATCAACCTTCCTTTGAAGGCACTGATATTGAATCATTAGAAGATTCTGGAACAAGATATATAAAAAAATGGGCAAAAAATATAATTGCAGGTGCAGATGATGAAAACTGGCAAAGCTTTACTTTTACTATTTCAAATAATAACAATGATATTTTTAAAACTCAGCCTGTAATTTTATCAAATGGTACAATGGTTTATTGCCCAAAACCTGATATCAATGGTGTTGCTACAATTGATGTCAGTATTATGGATAATGGCGGCACATATAATAATGGCATTGATAAGGGGATAGTTCAAAAATATACAATTACTATAAAGCCAGTAAATGATCCCCCAGTCTTTGAAAAAGGTAATGACCAGATTGTATATGAAGATGCTTCAAATCAAACAATTCATAGCTGGGCAAGAAATATTTACAGAGGGCCGGAAGATGAGTCTAATCAAAATATTCAATTTATATGCAATACAGATAATCCAGACCTGTTTTTGTCAGGACCGGAAATTGTTGCTGTAGGTAATGATGGTACATTGTCTTATACTGTCGCCCCAGATGCTAATGGTACGGCAATAATTAAGATTTTTGCGAAGGATAGCGGTGGCAATATTGATGGTGGAAATGATATCAGTATGATTAAAAGCTTTAATATAACAGTATTAGATGTTGGCGATTGTCCGCTTTTCGCACCTGGTAATAATCAAGAAATAACTGCCAGCGGTGATTATTCTATTGAAAATTGGGCAACAAATATCAGTGCTGGTAATAAGGAAAATAATCAAGTCATAAATTTTGTTGTTTCAAATGATAATTCTAATTTATTTTCAAATGAACCAAAAATAACATCTGATGGTACCTTAACATATTCCATAAAACCAAACATTTATGGTATTGCTAATGTCTCAGTTTTCTTACAAGACAATGATCCATTAATACATGGAGGATGCTATAAAACTAATACTATAACTTTTACCATTAAAGTTTTAGAAGATATTGATATCACTAAGAATTTAGAAATTAATATTAATGGAAATGGTAGTGTATTTGTAAATGGTTCAAAATGCTTTTTGCCATGGAATTTTGATTTTACTAATGGAAGTAATATTTATATGGAGGCGATACCTGAAGATGATTGGAAATTTGTTGGATGGGATGGTTTGGGACTAACAGAAAATTCAGTTAATTTTGAAATTAATGAAAACAGACAAATCACAGCGAATTTTATTAAATATAAATATACTATTTTATTGAAAAAAGGATGGAACATTGTAGGACTTCCTGTAATTAGTAATGATAATAGTCTAAATGCTCAATTTCCAAATGCTGAAGTTGCTTATAAATATGTAAATGGCGCTTATATTTCTGTTGAAACTATTGAACCACAAAAAGGCTATTGGATAAAAGTACCATCAGATACAACTTACCAGATAACTGGAGAGCCATTTGAAGAATATAGTGTTAGTTTAAACCGAGGTTGGTTTATATTAGCAGCAGTTAATAGCAAAAAAACTCCAATAACAGATCCAATTGACGCAATTGAAGTTATTTATCAATTTAGAAATGGCGCATATGTTGACGTTGATGAATTATGCCCAGGATTTGGTTATTGGATAAAAATAGTAAAACCATGTAATTTTCTTTTAAAATAAATTAGTTATAAATAATAAATGAAAGGAGGGCTGCAACTTAATTCAAAGGATTTTTTACAAAATTAAAAGCTTTTAATTATAAAAATCATAACCATAAAAAATGAAAGGAGTTTAAGTAAATGAAAAAGTTTTTTAATTATCTAACATTATTATTAGCTTATTTTATTCTTTTAAATGTTAATTCAGTTAATGCAGATGAAGCATATAAATACAGAATAAACGGTACAGATAGTTCATATGATATTGGTGGAACCTTAAATATTCCCCTTAATATGAAAATTCAACTTAAGAGTGACAATACTGTAAGAGCAGTTATTAAAAGAAATGATAGTTATACTTTCAACTCTGGTTCAATGTGTTTACAAATGGATAGCCACGAGGTCTTATCTACTAATCGTCTTGAATGCACAGGTGTGGGTAATGAATTATTGGTAGAATTACATCCAAATAAGATTTTGGAAAATTATTTTTCAAAATGGAATAACAATATAATGAAGCTTTATGCACGTTATGAATTTAATGATGATTTTGTATGGGTTGGCCCGGTTCAAATTGAAAGGATTCCATTACCTGATGAAGGGTATTTATCTGTTTATATAAAGCCAGATGAAATTGTTAATGATGCTGGATGGCATTTAAGTGGTAATAGTGACTCTTTATGGTATGCAAGTGGACATAGGTTAAAATTACCACCAGGTGAATACACAGTTGAATTCAAATCAGTTACAGGAAGAGCAAAACCATCAAATAGAAATATTGAAGTTAGAAGAGGTGAAACAACTCAAATATCAGATACATATCCATCTTCATTATGTGCTTTACGTGTATATATTACACCTGAAGCATCTGGAGGAATGTATAGTGTTTGGTTTAATTCAATCAGTGCTTGGTCATCTTTTAAAAACAGTGGTGATATTGTTCCAATTCAAAATGGTGGGACAACACAGATTAAATATAAAACATTATATGGCTGGGATGAACCTCAGATAGACGATGTTAATATTGTATGTAATGAAATAGTAGATCATAACGCTGAATATTGTAAGCAAGATATTGACTCTCCATGTTATGTAAAGGCAACAAAAGGTATTTATACCGATAAAGTTGTAATAACATGGGATTCTGTTGTTCCAGAGAATTCGCGATGCAGTGTATCTTATCAAGTCTGGAGAGCTACTGAAAATAATCCTGATAGCGCAATAATGCTAGCCAGTTCAGTGAATACAAATGAGTTCCCAGATTATTCAGGGAATCCAAGCCTGAAATATTATTATTGGATAAAGGCTCAAAACGAGAATGGTGATAGTGACTTTTGTACTGAAGAAGGAGGTTATGGGATTGGTTATAAAAAACTAACTGTTCCTCTTAATGTATCAGCAACTGATCGTTTATATGTAACTACTGAATCTGAAAATAAAGTGCATCTTGATTGGTCATCTGTCGATGGCGCTGATTGTTATGAAATTTGGAGACATCCAGAAACAACTGATCTGGAATTTGCTTTAAGAATTGCAAGTTGTGAATCAAATACTACTTTTGATGATAAAACATCAATTCATGAAAGAGAATATAATTATTGGATAATAGCAAAAAATCAGCATGTAACAAGTGATTATAGTTCTCCAGATATTGGAAAAAAACGTTTATTAACCCCAGAAAATATTAATGCCAGTGATTGTGAATTTGGGGGCTTTGATGATAAAATTCGTATAACCTGGGACCCAGTTGCTGGTGCTACCAGTTATGTGGTATATAATGTGCCAACAAGACGTCGAAGTTCTGGTATTGTGGCAGGTACTGTTACAGGTACTTCTAAAGATGAAATTTCAACTCCTGGTAAACAAGAATTTTATAAAGTAGTGGCAAAAAATGATTTTGGTGTAAGTGATGAGAGCCTTCCTGATGTAGGAACTCAATGTCTGGCACAACCTCAAAATGTTATTGCCAGTGATTATGAGTTAATTGATCAGATTAGAGTTGTTTGGGATCAACTAACTGTATCCGCTGATTATGAAATCTGGAGAAATGAAGTTAATGATCTTAGTTCTGCTGATAAAGTTGAAACAGTTACAGTTGGAAATTCCTTTGATGATTCTCCAGTTTATAAGTCATATTATTATTGGGTAAGGGCAAAAAATCATTATACAACAAGTAAGTATAGTGAACCAATGGAACAGGGCAGCCCTGATACATGTAATTATGAATTTGATCCTGAGAGCTTGATTCTTTCATATGATTCATCTTCTCATAGCATTAATCTAAAAGTTCAAAATGCATGTTTTTGGGAAGTTTCAAAAAATGTACCTTGGATCTATAATATTACCCCCCAAAATGGTTATGGTAATGCAACAATTAATTTTAATATTTCTTCTATTACTGATACTGATACCCAGGAAGGTATAATAATGCTTATGGGTAAAAATAGTACTCAAGTTCCTTTTAATATTAAACGTTCAGCTAGTTCAGCTCTCCAAATATTAGGAAACAATGGCAAAGTTAAAGTAAATAATAAATTAGAATCTTTACCTTTTATGGGAGAGTTTAATGTTAACCAACAGGTTTGTTTAGAAGCTGTTCCTGATGATATAGTTAACTGGGCATTTGATAAATGGTCCACAGGTGTTAACTCAAATCCTCTTTGTTTTAATATAACAGACCCAACAACAGTTACAGCATTTTTTAAACCCATTCCTGTTAATCTTAATATTGAAGGAAATGGAAGAGTCATAATTTCAAATTTATCAGATAATACTTCTAAGATATATACTCTTCCATTCACAGGTGAGTTTTCAAAAGGCTCAAATATTAAGATGGAGCCAGTTCTTGATTGTAAAAATGGTTTTGATTGGTCAGATAATGTTAGTTGCTCAGGTGATAATTGTACTTTAGCTTTGAATAATGACACAAATATTTCTCTTGTTTGCAAACCTTTATCAAAAATTTTAATGACCTTAACAAAAAGTGATAACTCCCAAGAAATAGTTAATTTTGGTATATCTTCAGAAGATATTAATAAAGAAGCAGAGTCAGGAAGATCTTTTGTTCTTAAGGATGTTGATTATGTATCAACTTCATATTCAGAGGATTTTAGAAAAGAAGGAAATACCGAATATTATTGGATTATTGCTATAAACCCAAACAATGAAGAAATGACATTAAACTGGACATTATCTGATAATACCAAAAATTATCAGATTCGTAAGGGAACCAGTAGTATGGGAAAAGTTATCGTTTCTGATATGAAAGCTACAACTCAATTGAATATTTCAAGTTATGAAGCAATTCAATACTATACAGTTCATATGAGCGATAATAAATGGCCAACAATTATTAGTGCATCAAGAGGTGACTCAAATCCAGGAGTAATTCTAGGAATTGATTCTCAGGCTATTACAAAATCAGCTGCTCCTTTTCCACCAGAATATTATTGTAGCCTTAGAAATATTGGAGTTAATGGTGCAGGTTTTGGAACTAACATCAGCAAAGAAGGGGAAGATTTTTATAAATTTTTACTTGAAATTAATCCAAGGGGAAATATTGTAGAATCTTCTACTCAAGCAACATGTTCAATAAATTGGGATCCAAATAGCTTTGTTGATGGTTATAATTATTACTTAATTGAAGGTAATGATGCATCAATGTGTCCAATTGTACAAGATATGAGAACTCAAACAGAACATAATGTTACAGGTGATGATTCCAAAAAGTATTTAACATTAATAATATCAAAGGATGCACCAAGAGAGGATTGTGGAAATCAATGTCCATTATTTACAAAAGGACCAGATCTTGAGATTCCATTTTCTTCAGATCCTCAGGAAATTCAGTGGGCAAGTGGAATTAGTGCTGGTGAAGGTGAAACAGATCAAAATGTTGAATTTAGAGTCACCACTGACAATGAAGCTTTGTTTTTAGTTAATCCTTCTATTACTCCTGATGGAAGATTATCATTTACTCCTGATATAGATTATAGTGGCGAAGATATGTCTGCAAAAGTAACAGTATATCTCGAAGATGATGGTACAACTCCATGCAGCTCAAGTGAACCTGTTAATTTTACAATAGCTTTCTCTGATTGCAGTACAATAGTATCTGTTAAGCCAGACCATATTGAGGTAGGAAAAAATACTGAATTTTCAACTGAAATTTATATTTCTAATGTTCAAAATCTAGCTGCATTTGAATTACACGTCGAATATGATCCAGCTTTTATCAATGCTGTTGATACTAAAGCAAGTTCATTTTTAGGGATGTCAGGTAGATCAACAATACCAGTTGCAAATAATATTAATAATTCATCAGGGATCATTGAATATGCTGTTGCATCATTAGGTGAAAACAATGGTGTTGATGGCAATGGAGTTCTTTTTAGCATAACATGGTCAACATTATCAAAAAGTGGTATAGGTTCAATAAAATTATCCAGCCTGCAATTGACAACTCCAGATAGTTCAAAAATCAATTCATGTTCAAAAAATGGCGTTGTTGATTCAAGACCATCTCTAATTATAACTCCAGATAATCAAACAGGCAGACCTGGGAGTTCATTTTTTACTGATATTGATATAAAAGATATTAACGATATAGGTGGTTTTGAAATGAATGTTATGTATGATCCTAATTATATTATGCCTGTTGATATAGCACAAGGGGACTTTCTTGGAAGTTCAGGTAGATCAATTCTGCCAATTATTGATGTTGATGATGCAATCACTGGTGATGAAGGTAAAATTACTTATGCCCTGGCTTCTGTTGGTTTGAACTCTGGGGCAACTGGATCAGGCACATTATTTACTATTGAGTGGCAAGTGTTAGGTTCAGTTTCTAATCCTGATCCATTAACTACATATATTTGGACTCAAAATAGCACTATCACAAACACCGAAGCTAAAGTTATAGAACATAAACAAGAAAAAGCATCTGTAGTTATAATATCATGTAATCAATATGATTTTGATTGCGATTGTGACGTCGATATCGTCGATGTAATGAGCGTTATTAGTAAATATGGTAAAAAATGTAATGATAATGATTATAACGCTAATTATGATTTAGATAGTGATTGTGACGTGGATATTGTTGACGTAATGTCTGTAATTAGCCAATATGGCTGGAAATGCACAAATGATTCTGGCACTGCAAAAAAATCTATCAAAAAATCTATGCCTCTTATAAAAGATTTTCCAGATGTCCAAATTGGTCAAACTTTTTCAATTGATCTAACTATAGAGAATGTAGAAAGTATGGCAAGCTTTGAATTTAAACTAAACTATAATAAAGATGTTATTGAAATTAAAGATATTTATTTAGATGACTTTATTAAAAGTACAGGAAGAGTCCCAATTGAAGTAAGTAATGAAATTGATAATGAAAATGGTCTCTTGAATTATGCTGTTGCAACTATGGGAAGTACCCCAGGTGCATATGGTGATGGCACGTTAGTTACAATTATTTGTAAATTAAAATCTGAAGGAAATCACAGTTTTAACTTAACAAATGTTGTAATTACTAATCAAAATGCCGTGCCAATACATGTTGATGTACTTGGTCCATTTACTCTATCAGCAGGTTCTGGCTTCTCAACTTCATTAGCAGATAATCATGTACATATTAAATGGGAAACTACTTCAGAAATTGAAGATAATGTTAGCTTTAACGTTTTAAGAAGTGATGATATAGATGGTCCTTTTGAAAAAATAAATGATGAGCCAATTCCTTCAGAAGGTCCAATTGCCGCTCATTATTCATATGATGATAATGATTTAGAAATTGGAAAAAGATATTTCTATAAAATTGAAAAAATTGATTCTGTTTCTGGAGAACCTATTGGAATTATAACTAATAAAAGCGATGAAGATGCTATATCTGAAATTTATATCAAAGAATCTAAATTTTTCGATTTAGATATAAATGAAGATGATTCTATCGATCTTAAAGATTTGTTAATAATATTGAAATATCTAACTAAAATTAATTAGAAATTAAGTAAGAATTTTAAAGCAATATAAATAAATTTGGGTTTGGTTTCTTAAAAAAAGAAACCAAACCCTTATTTATATTATAGACTTTTAAAAAATATTTTTTTTATTGTATATCTATTATTTTTGTTCATATTTTTTTAAAAATATTTTTTATAAATCTATAATTATATTATATTTTTTATATATTTATAAAAAAAGTATGATAACTATAAATATTATTAAACAAAAGGAGTCTAAAATGAAAAACAAAATAATTTTAAGCTTACTATTAATTAGTTTTATATTTGGAAATGCTTATGCAGATACAATATTGCTTGTATCACCTTCTTCTCAACAAGTTGATTCAGGAAATAATTTTACAACTGATATTAATATTCAGGATGTTACTGATCTTGCTTCTTTTGAAGTTGCAATAAACTATAATAAGGATGTAATTAATGTATCTTCTATTCAAGTTGGTTCTTATCTTAGTAGTACAGGTAGAACTCCAATTCCTGTGGATAATACGTTTGATAATGATAATGGTGTATTAAGTTGTGCATATGCAACTTTGGGGGCTACTTCTGGTCCAACAGGAAATGGTACATTATTTACAATATCATGGACAGCTATAGACAATGGCTCATCAAATGTTACATTTAATAGCTCTCAAATGACAAAATCTGATGCATCTACTATCGCACATTCAACACAAAATGGATCAATAACAGTTGGAACCCCTGTACCTGTCCTTCAATGGCTTTCAACATCACAAACAATAAATGAAAATGCCGGTAATATAAATATCTCTGCTTCAATGGATATAACAAGCACAAATACAGTAACTGTGCCTTATACTGTTTCTGGTTCATCTTCAGGAGCAGATCATAATATTTCAAATGGTTCTTTTGATATCTCAGCAGGTCAATCAACACATTCATTATCTATTAGCATAGCAGATGATGATATTGTTGAATCATCAGAAACAATTATTATAACTTTAGGAACTCCTACAAATGCCAGCCTGGGTTCAAATACCACATATACAGTCACAATAACTGATAATGATATTCCATCTGTAGAATTTTGGAAAAGTAATCAAACAGTTGATGAAAACTTTGGCAGTATAACAATTGCTGTCTTAATGGATAAACAAAGTGTTCAAAATGTATCCATTCCATACACAGTTACAGGTTCAGCAACTCTTGCAGACCATAATTTATCTAATGGAACATTAACAATCGATGCAGGTAAATTAGAAATAACTAAAACAATTACAATTACAAATGATTCTGTTGTTGAAACAAATGAAACTATAATTATCACTATTGGAAAACCTTCAAATGCTAATTTAGGTTCAAATTCAGTTCACACAATTACAATTTCAAATGATGACCTGCCAGTAGTTCAATGGAACTCATCAGAACAAACTGTTGGGGAGGATATAAATAATATTACAATTCCATTAACTATGGATCAGGCAAGTTTCAATAGAGTTACAATACCTTACTTAATTTCCGGCTCTGTTTCTGGAAATGATTATAATATTGAAAATAGCAATGTATTTATTGAAATAGGAGAAACAAGTACCAATTTAACTATAACAATAAATGACGACTCAATAGTAGAAAATAGCGAAACTCTTATCGTTTCAATAGGCCAGCCAGTGAATGCTATAACTGGATTGACCAATACTCATTCAATCACTATCACAGATAATGATTTCCCAGAGGTAGCATGGTCCCAGGTATCTCGAATCTTAACAGAAAATCAGGGAACCATTTCAATTACAGCAACTCTTGATCAGGCTAACCCTAGAAATAATGTTACAGTTTCTTATACTGTAACAGGAACTGCACAAACAGGAGATGACCATGATCTAACTGATGGCACTATAACAATAAACAAAGATGAAACATTAAGTTCAAAGCAATTAACAATTAATGATGATAATTTATTTGAATCTTCTGAAACAATTATTGTTACTTTATCATCACCAACAAATGCCAGTTTAGGACAAAATATTGTTCAAACTCTAACAATATCAGACAATGATACAGCACAAATAAGTTGGACATCATCTACTCAGAATAATAAAGGAGAGGCTGATGGTGAAATTATCATTACAGCTGAACTTGACAAACTAAGCTATACAGATGTTACAGCAAATTATACAGTAGGTGGTTCTGCAATATCTGGAACTGATCATGACCTGGCAAATGGCGTTTTTACTATTGCAGCTCAACAGACTTCCGCTTCGATTACTTTGAATATTGTTGATGATGCATTAGACGAACTTGATGAAACAGTTACTTTGACTCTTACAAATCCAAAAAATGCTAACCTGGGCAGTACATCAGTTCATACTTTTAGCATTGTTGACAATGATGTACCTGAAGTTGAAATTAATAATATCACGCAGGTTATTAAAGAGGGCGAGATTGCCAGCATAACATTAAATATGGATATTGATGGATGTCAGGATATATTAGTACCATATTCTGTTTCTGGTTCTGCCTCGCAAAATCTTGACCATAATTTAATTAATGGCACTATTACAATTCCAGCAAACAGCAATTCAAAATCAATAACATTTGATATTTTGGATGATAATCTGGACGAAAATGAAGAATCTATTATAATAACTATAAATAATCCTACAAATGCTGTTCTTGGAACAAATACTTCCACAACAATTAAGATCGAAGATAATGATATACCAAAAATATCATGGCATACTTCCTCACGAGAAGTTGGCGAAAGCGTTGATAAAATTAATGTCACTGCTAATTTAAACATGATGAGTTACACTGAAATAAGCGCAGAATTCTTAGTTAGTGGGTCAGCAAATTCACAAGATCATGACTTAACAAATAGTACAATTAACTTTCCTCCTAATACATCATCTGCTCAAATTACCATCACAATTTTTGATGATGAAATTATTGATGATAATGAAAATATAATTATAACATTGACTTCACCAACAAATGCTATTTTAGGTGATACCAGCGTTTATACTTTAACAATCAGTGAAAATACCGAGCTGGTTGTAGAATGGTCCAGTTCATCTCAAATAGCTGATGAAGATGCAGGTACAATCAATATTAGTGCTCAGATGAATTCCAAAAGCACTCAAAATGTTACTGTACCATTTACTGTTTCAGGTACTTCCCAATCAGGTGATGATCATAACCTTAATAATGGAAACATTGAAATTGTTTCGGGAAATACTTCAAATTCTATTTCAATTAATATTATAGATGATTTAAATGTTGAATTAAACGAAACAATTACTATTACCTTAGGTCAACCAATAAATGCTGACAAACTTGGATCAACTACAATTCATACCATAACTATTGTTGATAATGATATACCTTTGATTGCATGGTCAGGGGCTTCACAAAGTGTTAATGAAGGAGTTGGTAATGTAACAATAAACGCTATTCTTGATCAACCAAATCCAAGAGCTGATATTAGTGCTCCATACACTATCAATGGAACAGCTGAAAATAATGACCATAATCTGATTAATGGTACACTTTCCATACCAAAAGGCCAGACCTCTGCTTCTGTTAGTGTAAAGATTACAAATGATACTAAAGTTGAGCTTGATGAAACCATACTAATAACAATGGGAACACCAATAAATGCAAACTTAAGCGAAACAAATGTATATGAATTAACAATATTGGATAATGACCTTCCAAGAGTTGAATGGACTGATTTATCAAATGAAATTGCAGAAAATAAAGACTCTATTACAATTGCAGTTAATTTAGATCAGATTAATCCTAGAGGAGAATCTAGTGTTCAATATCAGGTAACCGGTTCTGCTACTTCAGGCAAAGATTATACTTTAAATAATGGTACAATAACAATTCCTTCAGGAATAACCAGAAACGCCATTAATATTCCAATAATTAATGACACAGATGTGGAATTAAATGAATCCATTATAGTTACATTGATTAATCCTCAAAATGCAACACTTGGTTCAAAAAATGTTCATACAATTACAATCAATGATAATGATGTACCATCAGTTGAATGGTCAGAAACATCACAAAGCAAGAATGAAGATATTGGAAAAACAGTAATTATTGCTATTTTAGACCAGACAAATCCAAGAGCAGATGTAAGTGTGTCATATACTGTCTCAGGTACTGCAAGTATCAATACAGATCATAATTTATCTAATGGGACAATTGTAATTCCATCTGGCCAATCATCCAAAGCTATTACAATTAATATTGTAGATGATTCACTTGTTGAGTTGGATGAATCTGTTATTGTTAAAATGGGTAATCCTGTTAATGCAAGCTTAAAATCCATAACCGAGCATACAATAACAGTTAATGATAATGATCTTCCAAAAATTTCAGTGATAAAAGCTCAGAATGTTGAAGAAGATGATGGTTTAATAACAATAACTGCCAGTCTTGATCAACCAAATATTCGCTCCAATGTAACTGTTTCATATAATGTTAATGGAACAGCAACTTATGCCTCAGACCATGATCTTTCCCAGGGTACTATTACAATCCCTGCAAATGAAACCTCAAAAGGCATTACAATAAATATCTCAGATGATCCTGATGTTGAACCTAATGAAACTGTTATCATTACACTTAACAATCCTGTTAATGCTACTTTGGGTGCTCAATATATTCATACATTAACAATTATGGATAATGACAGCCCAAGAATTGAATGGTCTCATAATTTAATGAATGTATATGAAAATGCTGGATCAATAACAATTACAGCAACCCTTGATAAGCAAAGCTTTCAAGCAATAAATGCTTCATATGTAGTTGGAGGAAATGCAACTAAACATGACCTTGTAAATGGAGCAATTAATATACCTGCAAATCAAACTAAAGCTACAATATCATTTAACATTTTTCCAGATCCAAAGCTTTGCAAAGCAGATGAAAGCATTAATATAACATTGACAAATCCATCAAATGCAAATCTTGGAGTTAAATATGTTCAGGTAATTAATATTTTAGAAATATGCCCTGATTTTACAACTAATAGAACATTAACTGTTCTTGAAGATTCACCAAGAGTCGTTACAAGCTGGGCAATGGATATTACGTCAGGAACATCAACAATAACTTCTTTATCATTCGATATTACAAATAATAATAATAAATTATTTTCTGAGTCTCCCTTGATTTCAAATGATGGTAACCTGACTTTTACCCCTGCTTTAAATGAGTTTGGGTCCGCAGATGTTAAAGCTGTTTTAAAAGCAGAAGAATATATCAGCATAACAAAAACCTTTAAGATTATTATTTTACCAGTAAATGACTGCCCTCAATTCACAATGGATACTACTTTAAATATTGATGAAGATGAAGGTGAAAAAATTATTAATAATTGGACAACAAATCAAAACACTGGAGCTGCTAATGAATCAGGCCAGGCCTTAAGCTATACTGTTCAGACTAATAATAATACATTATTTGAAGTACTACCTGAAATCAATAATAATGGTAAATTAAGATTTAAAGTTAAAGATAATTTTAATGGACAGGCCATGATTACTGTTCAGCTGCATGATAATGGAGGAAAAGATAATAATGGCTGTGATACAAGCAATGCAAAAGCATTTACTCTTACAGTTAATCCAATAAATGATCCTCCTGTAAATGAAACAAAACCAGATATATCTGGAATTTTACAGGTAGATCAGGTGTTTACAGGAGATAAGGGATCATGGAATGATAATAATGATTTAAGTCCTGGAAATATTAATTATTCATACCAGTGGCAAAAAGCAGATAATCAGGTTGGAATGAATATCCAAAATATATCAGCTGCAAATTCTGAAGCTATGACTCTAAACTCATCTCTTATTAATAAATTCATAAGACTTAAAATAACTGCAACTGATGATGGAGAAGGAACTTCAGGAAATGAAAGTACAGATGCTTTTTCAAGGTTTATGGGGCCTGTTAAAGACTTGCCAGTTGTATCATTTGCAAATCAAAATATGCGCGTAAATGAAGGTGATCAGGTAACCTTGACTGTTAGGTTAGCCAGAAAAAGCGATGTTGATGTACAGGTTCCTTTTACAGTTAGTGGTGATGCTACAGTTAATAGTGATCATGATTTAGCAGATGGAAGTATCAATATAAATAAGGGGCAAACTTCTGCTAAAATTATTATTAATACTATTGATGATACTGAAACTGAAGAAAATGAAAATATTGTTGTAACAATTGGTAATCCAACAAATGCTAAATCAGGCGGAAAGACAGGTTCTACAATCATTATTAGAGCAAACGATTTTACTCCAACAATATCATCTATTAATCCATCAAGCGGTTATGCCGATGAAATCATAAATACAAAAATACATGGATCAAATTTTACAGGTGGCACAATTGTTACCTTTAATGGTAAAAAAGCAGATAGAATAATGGTTATATCTAAAAATTTAATTTCATGCATTGTACCAAAATATGATGGATCTTTATCAAACGATACTGATGTTGAAGTTAAGGTGATTAATCCAGGTGGAAATTTTGATACAAATACATTTCGATATATTGCAATGAAAAGTATATCTGGTAGAGTTACAGCATCCAGTGCCCCAAATGGTATTAGTAATTGCCTTATTGAAGCAAGAAAAGGAAATGAATCATGGTATACAACCTCTAATGAAAGTGGATATTATACTATTACCGAATTGCCTGCATATAAGAATTTTATATTAAGTGCATGGCCAGATAATATCGATTCATGCTTTTATTCCCAATATTATAATAATAAAGAAAGACAACAGGCAGATAAGCTTTCAACTTTAGCATCCAGTCAGAATAATATTAACTTTGAGCTAAGTCCATGTGCAAATGGCAAAATTATTGGTAAGGTTCATGATGGTAATGAAAATACACCAGCTGATTGTGGAAGAATTTTAGTAGAGGCTTTTTCAGAATCACTTGGAGAATCTGGTTTTTCTATAGCCATTCCTGATGGTTCATATACCATTAGTGGTTTAAAAAATGCTAATGATTACGTTGTATCTGCATCATGTAGCCAAAAAGTTGGTACTGACTATTACTATTATATACCTGAAGGTGAAGAAACAGGCACATATGCTCCTACTGAAAGTAAATTAATGGCTAATGAGGCAAGTATGATTACAATTTCAAATGATATCTTTTCAAATATAGATATTGTTATTGATCCTTCTTTAAATGGAGATATTGAAGGATTTATTTATGATTGTAATGGCAAAGGTATGGCAAATGTTATTGTTATTGCTTCTTCAAAAGGTCTGAATATTGAAAAATACGCATTTACTGACAGAAAAGGTCATTATGAAATTACTGACCTGGTACCTGTTAATGATTCAAAAAGATTAACAAATGGATATACCATTAGGGTAATTAAAAAGAATTTTCCTGTAAGATATTATCCAGGTACATACAATACTAATGAATCAATTCCTGTCAAAACAGGTGTTAAGAATATTAATATTCCAGGTGTTGGCTGTGGCTTTAGTATTTCAGGAAACATAATAGACGAGGATAATAAACCTGTACCCCTTGTATCTGTCCTAACCTGGCCAAAATCAGGTGATGGAAAAGTTGCATATGCTGAATCTAATGTAAATGGTGATTATACAATAACCTCTCTTATTCCTTTTGATGATTATGTTGTTTATGTTTTACCTGATAATTACAAAGATCAATATTATAGTGGTAAATCAACTGAAAATGATGCTGATACTGTTAATATCGAATCTGGAAGTAAATCAAACATTAATTTTATACTTTCTGGAGGTCCAAAAATTTGTGGAACAGTCTATATTAATGATACTTCAAATAGTGCATCTGAAGGGATACCTGTAAATATCTGGTCAAAAAATACTTATACCGGTGGAACAATTTATACAGATTCTAATGGTAATTATGAATTAAGAGGTCTTGACCCAGATGCAAATGATTATATTATTTCTGTGTTAATAGATAATTATATTCCTTCATATTATAATAATTCAGGTACTGTATATAAAGCATCAGATGCTTCTGAAATAGCACCATCAGACACATGTAATAAAGATATTATTGTAAAAGATGGCTTTACAATTAGTGGTAGTGTAACTTATGGTAATGATCCGATTTATAGAGTTTTTGTTGAGGCATATGCACAGGATATTGGATGGGGATTTGATTTAACCAAAAGAATTTTAGGTAGTAATGAAAATTTTGTAATTAAAGGACTTGCTCCAGGTACATATGAAGTTACTGCTGAAATAAAAAAGACTTGCTATTATGCCGACCCTCAAACTGTTGAAATAACCAATCAGGACGTTTCTGTTGATATTGAGCTTATTAATATATGCTCAACAATTTATGGAACTGTTAATAATTTAGAAGCTGGAAAATCTGTTACTATAAATGCATGGTCAAAATCATCTTTTTCAACAAAAAACCTTGTTGTAGATGGTCCTCAAACAGGAAATGCCAATATTGATTATTCAATCACAGGACTGAAACCAGCAGACGATTATATCGTACAACTTAGATCACAATATTATCCAACTCAATACTATATGAACGAAACAAGCTGGGCTGATGCTGACTATGTTGATATATCAGAAGGTGACCAAATTGATATAGATTTTACTATAACAATTCCTTCAACTATTTCCGGAAATATCACATTTACTAATGCATCAGCAGGTGATGAAGTCTGGGTAATGGCTTTTTCTGAAACAACAGGAACAATGGAAAGCGACTCAGTAGTATACCCAAACACATCTTATACAATTACAGTCAAGCCAGCTTCTGATTATGTTGTTTCAATATGGTCTGATAAATTTGACTCAACACCTACAGAACATTTAATTGATGCAAGTTCTAATGCAACTGGCGTTGATTTCACATTAAGCTCTGGCGCTGAAATATCTGGTCATCTTGAAAACGAAGATGGTACAAATGCTGTGAATGTATTAGTTGAAGCATGGTCTGATAAAACAGGAGGATGGTCAGGTGCTGAAACAGACTCTAGCGGAAATTATACAATTAAAGGATTACCAGCTGCAGATGATTATGTCGTGTATGTTGATGATTCTGTTAAATCAAAATTTTTCTATAGTACTGATGGAACTGTTAAAAATAGATCAAAAGCAAGCCTTATCAGTGTATTAGATGGAAATGTAGAAAACATAGACATTGCATTAATTGTTGTTGAAACAATCAGTGGTACTGTTGTTGATGAAGGTACAAAACCAATTGCTAACGTATGGGTTACCGCATGGTCTAATTCTATTGGCTCTGGTAATGGCGGTTTTACTGATCAAAATGGAGATTTTGTAATTACTGGACTTGTCTCAGCAAAAGATTATGAAGTAGAAGTTACTCCTGCATGGACATCTCCATACAAATCTCAAAAATTAAAAAATATATCTTCAAATGCACAAAATCTAAATTTTATCCTTGCTGAGGGTCATAAAATTAGTGGTATTATTACTGATCAAGAAGGAAACCCTGTTGAAAAGGTTGAAGTTGAAATAAAGTCTGATAATACAAATTTTTATGGCAGGTCAAAAACAAACTCTACAGGTTATTTTGAAATAAAGGGCCTTAAAAGCTCTTCTGATTATATCATTCTCGCTACTCCATCAGGTACCGATTCATATGTGCCTGTTATTGAAAAAATAGGCATTATTAATGCTGATACAGAAAATGATTTAGAACTTGTACCTGCATTATCTTTTTCTGGCTATATTAAATCAGATGGAAGTGCTGTTGAAGATGTATGGGTAAATATATTCTCTGACTCTAACAATTTCTTAAGGGGTTGTTTTACAAATAAATGGGGCTATTATGAAATTAAAAACGTACCTTCTGGCTCTGATTATTTAATAAAAGTTACACCTGACAACTATGCAGCCCAAAGAAAAATTAATCAAACAGCAGGCACTGAAGTAAATTTCGAACTATCATCAGGTGGACCAATTTCAGGCTATGTCAGAGATTCTAGTGGCAACCCTCTATCAGGAATCCAGGTACAAATATCCTCAGACTCCCTTGGAGTAAATAAAGGACTAACAACTAATAATGATGGCTATTTCTGCTTTGATGGAATGCAAAAATATGATCTTTCAGGTAATATAGTTGCTGATTACATTGTATACGCCATTTCATTCGACTATCCTCAGCAAGAAAAAACTAACATAAAGGTTGACGATGTTATTAATTTTACTTTGCAAAGCTCTGCAAGCAACATTCTCAGTGGCACTGTGTATGACAATACTGGCTCAACACCTCCTTCAGAAAAATATGTTTTTGTTTATTTATACAAAAAACAAACAAGCAGAGGCTTGCTTAAGAAAGTCAAGGCAGATGCTAATGGACAGTTTGAATTTACTGGGCTTAGATCTGATCTTGAGTATCAGTTACGCTTTAAAATTCTAAAAGGAGATAATAAAAACAGAAGACGATGGTCAGGATTAGCAGGACCTGAACAATCACGCACAAATGCAACAAGTTATCAACCAGGTAATGATGTTGATTTCAACTATGATGTTGCATGGTAATTCTTTGAATTTTAAATTACAGTACCACTAAAAATATATTGATTTATTAATTATATTATAATTTTAATTGAATGTGAAAGGATTTTTTATATGAAGACAAGTTTTCATTTTTTAATTTTTATTCTGGTCTCAGCAGCATTATGTGTTATTAATAGCCCAGAACTTGCAATTGCAACACCACCAGACGATGTTCAAGGCTTAACATCAACTGCACATGCACCGAATATCCCATCAAATACAACAACAATCAATATGGAATGGACTGTGCCTGACGGTTATACAGGTTATTATTATACCTCTTTTACAAGTGCATCAGCATATACCCAATATACATTTGATGAGGATAATACAGCAGGACTTTTACAGATTGAAAATGGTTTTACTTCATATAACCACACAGGTGATGATGATTCTTACTATTTTCATATTGTGCCTGTATGGCTGAATGATGAAGAAGATGAAGAATTTGGCAATACTTCGTCATATGGCCCAATGATTATTGATACAACTTCTCCTACTGGTAGTATTGTTGCTGACGATATTACTTCTAGTCCAAATATAACTTTATCATTTATTTCTGATGATGCTGTTAAAATGCATGTCAGCAATATTGGCTTTGGAGAGGGAGCAGAATTAGACTTTGTTGATTCAATGCCATGGGAACTAACATCTGAAGAGGGTGAAAAATGGGTCTATGTTCAGTTTAAAGATAATGCTGGAAATACTTATAATACAAAAAAGATGATAACTCTTTCTTCAAATACATCACCGGCAGCAAGTAGTATTTCTCAGCAATATTCACCAAAAAATACTACCCTTTCAATTGCATTTTCAATAACAGATAATGAAGGTGGAGATATAACTATTACTGCAAGCTCAAACAAAATTACATTAATAGGAACAGAAAATTTAAGTATTACAGGAGTTGGAGGCAGCTCAGAAAATAACATGTACACAGTAACAGCTACAGCAGAAGAAAATATCCCATTAACCCTTACAATCAACCCTGTTACAAATGTGATAGGCCCTTCAACTATAACATTAACTGTAACTGACGCAGGAGGACTAACCGCAACAACATCGTTTAATATCAATATATATGCAAAAGGTGATGTTGATGGTGATGGTGTTGTTGAATTGGATGATGTTGAAAAAACATTTTACTTTTATACAGGCTTAAGATCACCTACTGTTCTTGAAAAATATATTATCAACGTGGTTGATGATAATGAAGATCTCTCTCTTCAGGACTTTAGAGGTGTATTCCAATTATATACTGGTTTATAAAATTTTAATAAAATTAATAATTAATGAATGAGGATGTTTATGTTTAAAAGAATAATGAAATTTAATATAAAGCTTGGTATTCAGTTAATTATAATGACAGGCTTACTGGTTAATAATGCTTTTTCAACTCCTGAAATTAGCATTCCTTCAGATACAGTAATTTCATCAGGAACTCAAATAGAAATTCCAATTTATATTGATGAAATAACTGGCATTGATATGGTTGGCTATGCTCTAAGAATTGACTATAGCACAACATTTTTATCAAACCCTTCTATTATTACTGAAAATACTCTTTCAGATGGAAAAAATGTTCAATCTGGCCCACCAGTTGATGGCCTAGGTGGTCAATATGTTATTACTCTTTTTTCTGGGTTTTCAACAGCAAATGATGGTATTCTTGTTAAACTCAATCTGGATGTAAATCAAAATTTTTCTGAATCCCCTGTTTCGTTCATAACTGCAAAAACCGAATTATTTGATTCTGGCTATAATAGCATAAATAAAAACCTTGAAAATGGTTTTATGATGCGCTTAGAATCTGATTTTGACGAAGATGTATTTAGCATTGGAAAAAGAGATTCTTTTGAAGATGCATCGTCAGAATCAGGCTCATTACAATTATCCACAACCAGCTTTAATGGTAATGGCTTTATATTTGCTGGACATAATAATGGTCAATTAAGCTTTGGTGTTACAAATCAGGATGATGATTATGATAAAATTCTATCCAGAGCCTGGCAGATTAATGTAAGCGAAAACAAACCAGATATTATTATTATAAATGTAACAATACCTGATTTACCTGATAATGCAAAATATTTTGGCTTGATTAAAAACACTGATAATGCCCCGGACTCTAATCAATACACTGATGTTGTGCTTTCAAGCTCAGAAGACTATGACAATAATAAAGTAACTTTTGAAGTACCATCAATAATGCTGTCTGAAAATGCATATTATAGCGTTGCTGTGAAGTATCAAGATAATACAATGGCAAGAAAATATTCTATTCCAACTTTTACCGAATGGGGACTTATTTTATTTATCAGCATATTATTGCTTGTTTCTATTAATAAAATAAAAAAACAAAAATATAATTTAATGAAAGCTTAATTTTTATATTGATCTGAATTATTAACTTTTTGTGCAGGAAACTCAATCGCTGACCCCTGTCCCTCATGGAAAATGCTGTTAACACAAATTTTTTTCTGGCAGTGGACTTACTCGACACTGTGGATAATTATTATAAGTCTATTATATCCGCTAAGTCCACTGTTAAAAAAGTTTTATGTCAATAGCTTTTTATACAAATCATCTAACAAAAAACTGTGAGTATACTTTCCATATAATCATAAATTTAATAAAGGAGGAATATATAATGGTAAAAATAAATACTTTGATTATCACTATATTGATAACAACCCTTTGTGTTACCAATAGTATTAATGCAAAAAACTACCATGTTAAAGATGGAAGAGAATTATTCCTCGCTTTTTCTGAAGCTTCAAAGAATGACGAAGATGATATAATTTACCTTGGTGCTGGTGTGTATAAGGGGGAATTTATTTTTGAAACAAGTGAAGCAAGGTCACTTTCTTTGGTTAGTGAGATTGGGCTTAGGGCTGAACAGGTTGTATTTGATGGGGAAGAATTGGTAAGGCCTTTGTATATTTCTTCTGATGTTGAAGTTAATATTCTTGTGGAAAACATTACTGTTAAAAATGGAAAAGCAGATGGAAAAGGTGGTGGAATATATATAAATACGAAAGGTTATGTTAAGTTTAATAGAAATATTGTAACAGGTAATACTTCTTCTTCTTATGGAGGAGGAATTTATGCAAATGCATCAGGGGATATTGCATTTAATAATAATAATGTAACAGGTAATACTTCTTCTTCTTCTCATTCTTCTTGTGGAGGAGGAATTTATGCAAATGCATCAGGGGATATTGCATTTAATAATAATAATGTTACAGGTAATACTTCTTCTTCTTCTTCTTATAACCCTTAT
>Ga0272440_1000729_pt1 | contig 27806 bp, 17 predicted proteins | sample SSMMMBAug17_FD_192440 | JGI IMG/M metagenome (GOLD analysis project Ga0272440, IMG submission 192440) | Marine sediment archaeal communities from Little Sippewissett salt marsh, Falmouth, MA, United States - SSM-MMB-Aug17 | ecosystem: Environmental > Aquatic > Marine > Wetlands > Sediment ... | reverse complement strand
GAATCGGCAGAAATATTGATCTGCCCGGTTCGAACTTCAATGCCTGTTTGATTTTTGTTATCAGTAGTAATGAATTGATCCTCATTAGAAAAAGAAACTCTACCCAATTGCATATCATCTACCATATTTAATCGCCAATTTTTATGGATTTTCCCATTCAAATTATCATGAATGGTATACCCATTACCTTTAAAATCTAGCCACAATGTTCTGTTAAGGTTCAGTTGGTCGGGTGAAGGATTCGGATCACCCCGTCTTTGTTCTTGTATAAATATGGATTGATTGGGCTGAATGTAATACGCTGGATAATGTTGCCATTGTTGTGGCACACCAGCATTTTTGGGATCAGCACCATTAACATTCATGAGTTTTACCATTCTAAGGTGATTTTTTGCTTGAAAACTCCATATTTCAGATTTTCCCGACAAAAAATCAGATGTCAACTTGTTAATGGATTTGTTAAAACGAGTTGTGATCAATATTTCCCATTCGCCCTGGCTTAAGTGAATTCGTAAGTTTTGATTATTTTCTATTTGCACAGGAAGAGGACTTGTGATGCCCAGCACTTGTGAATTTTCAGGAAGAATTTTTGAAAATAATTCTTCTCTGCTTTTACCGGAAACTGAAAATTTGAAGCAGTGCTCCATGGTCATCGGAATATCATCAGTGATTAATCTGTAGATACTCATTTGTAAGCGGTTATCCTGAGGTTTTTGTATCGTGTTCACATCAAGCCATAGGCGATGATCACTTGAAATATATGGAGATAAAATTTTTTGAGTATTGACAATTAAACTTATCAAACCAAAATTCTGGGGGATCCATAATACATCAGGTTGTTGTTGATAGTAAAATTTACCTGAAATATGGAATTCACCTTCAGGCAAATAAACAGAAGGATGATTTTGTTTTTCAATAACGAGGAGTTGATTCTTATTGTTGAAAACAGATGATGGCCAACAACCGGTTTGACCTGGAAGATTAATCCATTGATCCTTAAATAAAATACCATTAATGGAAAAATGCCCGCTATCATTATCAAGCTCAAAATTTAATTGTGAAATAAAAGCGCAATGCTTGTTATTTTCATTATTATAATCAAAAGGACAAAATTCTTTGTCCTTTTGATAGAGAACCCATTGTTTCCATTCTTTTAATTCTTCAGGAATGTAACGTTGAGATATTTCCTTAGCCATTAATACATTAACAGAAATAAATGTGTTTAGTATTAAGAAAAGCGCTATTAATTGTTTAACATTCATCGATACACCAATACTTAAAGCCACTGCTGATGGTTATTAATGTTTAGCCCAAGATACTTAGCGCTTTTTGAAATTTGTCATTTAAAGTCACGCTAATATCTGCAACTTCTTTAAGTATTTTGGATACTTCAGGAAGATTCTCATTTTTCGCTTTTTCTGACCATTCATGATAGTTTTTGATGTGATCATCATTATGCTTTAACCAATGCGAAATTATTTTTTGAATACGATCTGTATCGGTTTGTGGTGTATGGGAATGATCATGGTCATGGTCATGGGCATGGTCATGGTCATGGTCATGGTTATGATCATGACCATGATTATGATTATGACAGCAATTTTCCTGATGATGCATAATTTTTCCTTTATTATCAATTGTTAATATCGAATGTGCATTATCCTTTAATCCGGTTGAATAATGCACATATATAGTTAAATTAATTAGCAATACAGTTAATTACATACTGAAACCCAAATCACTAAAATCCATTTGATCCTCAACCGGTAAAATATTTTTAAACAGACCTTTCATGTCATCGGGTATTTGATCTTCAAATTGAGAGAAATCTTTTAAGAATTCAGAAACAAGACGATTGGCACGAATTTCATATTCTCCAATATTATCTGTATGAATTCTTGGGTTGAGCATTTCTTTTGGTATTCCCGGACAAACAGATGGAATTTTAAACTGAAAGACTGGATCAGTTTCAAAATCAACAATATCCAACTCTCCTGCCATAACGGCTCTTACAGCAGCCCGACTATACTCAATTGGGAAACGGTCTGATTGGCCAAATTTTTTTCCACTCCATCCAGTATTAATTAACCAGCATGAAATGTCATGCTTTTTAATTTGATTTCTCAGTCGTTCTGCATAAACATGAGGTGGATATGTGAGAGAAGAATCACCAAAACACACATTAAAAGATGCACTGATTTCACCTGTTGATGAACGTACAAACTCGGACGTAAAGCTGGATAGAAAAGCAAACATGGCTTGTTCTGGACTAAGGCGTGCGATAGGTGGAAGAACACCGAATGCATCGCATGTCAGCAGAAAGATGTGTTTGGGATGTCCAAAATTCTTTTTTTTGGATATATTGGGTAAATATTTATTGGAAAAAGCAGCGCGTGTATTCATGGTAAGATCGCCATCTGCTAAATCAATATCTCTTGTATCCAAATGAATCGATACATTTTCTAAAAGTGTTCCAAACTTTTGAATACATGTATTGATTTCAGGGGAATCTTTCTCATTTGTCCCATAAACTTTGGCATATACGCCATTTTCAAAGTTGAAAATGCCGTTTTCATCCCAGCCATGCGCATGATCACCAATAAAAATTGATTTTGAGTCAATACTAAGTGTCGTTTTTCCTGTCCCTTCCCTTCCCATGAACAATGCTATTTCACCTGAAAAAGACATGCTGGCCGCACATCTCATGGGAAAAACCTCATCAGGTATCAGATAATTGATCATTGTAAAAACAGCCTGACGAATATTACCAGAATAGGAACTTCCACATATAATAACAACTTTGTGAGTCATATTGACAATCACTGCGGTCTGCGAATTAGTACCATCGACTTCTGGAATCGATTGAAAACTGGGAATATGAACCACAGTAAATGCAGGTTCATATTTTTCAGGTTCTTTTTGATTATATATGGGAAAAAATATATTTCGAGCAAAAAGACTATGCCAGGCGGTTTCAGTCACCACTCTAATGGGAATTTTGTAATTGGATTCATCACAAACATTACAATTCTGAACATATACATTTTTGTTTTGCATATATGACAATGCTCTGTTGATAAATGTTTCATAGTATGATGGTTCCAGTTCATTGATCTTGGGTCCCCAACAAACCTTTTTCTCACTGATATTATCTTTGACAATAAATCGATCGGTATGTGAACGTTCTTGAGCATGTCCTGTACGAACTACCAGAGCACCGCCATGCGTAATCTGTCCTTCTCGGTTCTGGATGATTTCTTCATACAGTTTTGCTTTAGAATAATTCCGCTTAATCTGTCTCAAGTTTTCTTTACCGATCGTAACCAAATCAAGAGCACCATTTTTGAATTTGAGCATATATCCCCCTTAAACGCTGATATTTTAAGTCAATCAGCGATATTATTATACGTCTAATTTAAGAAACATATCCACCTTGAATTAATGAATAAAGCACCATTTTTTGCATCATAATATCTCTTGCAGATGTTGGATTGTCAAGTTTTAGTCGTTGCAAATAAGGCTTTGCAGATTTTGGAATTGACAAAATCGTCATTGCTTTTCCAAGTTTTGCTGCTTTCGTTCCTATACTATCTGTCATCATTGTTTTAAGGTTATTCAAGGCTTTTCCAAGTATCAATTCTTCCTTCGTTAAATCCGTTCCAAATGGATAAGGAACAAAGAGCCCTTTTTCTTTATAAGGTGCGAGATCTTCAACAATACGTGCTGGCGTATTTCTTTTGAACATTTCCGGAAGACTAAAGTTTGATGGTAACTTGCCAGCATTTTTAGCGGTTTGAATAAGTTCTTCCTGAAAGCGTGAATCTGCAATTTTAATGAGTGCGATAATTATTTCTTTGTCTGAAAGTCCTCTAAGGTTAGCAATGCCATATTCAGTAACGATAATATCTCTTAAATGTCTGGGAATTGTACAATGTCCATAGTTCCAAATAATATTCGATGAAACCTCTGTCCCCTTACTTCGGGTAGAACGTAACATTAAAATGGAACGGCCATCTGGCAATGCATGAGCCATAGATACAAAATTATATTGTCCGCCTACTCCACTGACCACCTGACCATTTTCAAGTCCATCAGATACAACAGCCCCAGAAAGTGTGCACATCAAAGCCGCATTGGCAAAACGACCATGTTTACGTTGAAGCATCTTTAAATCGTAACTGGACCAATGATTACCATACAATTGATTAACATTCAAAACACTGGTCATATGTATCATTTTACGTTCTTTTTCTGACATATTGTTCAAAGCATCATAAAATGCATTAGGCCCTAAAAAGAAAGCAGCATGGATGATAATGGGTTTTTTAAGTTTATCACCTAAACAGTTATCCATCACTTGCTGAAGGTTCGTCTGATCCGATAGATCAGCAGAGATTTCAAGTGAATCTCCTTTGATCATACCATCTTTCAGTATTAAATTATCTTTAAAAATGCCAAATTCTTTTAAGAAATTGAAGTCTTTTTCAGACAGTTGCTTAGCAATAGCTCTCTCTTCGATCAAAGCTTCCAATGTCTTGGGAGTAACGTCTTCTGAAATTTTCTTTTCATTAATCAATTTTTGAATGGGAACGCTGTTGTAGGTTTTTCGTTTAACAACGCCAGATTTGATTAATTCAACATAACCATCAACCAGCATTTCTGTTGACCCCAGCAAGCCTTCTTTAAAAGTATCTGTCCCACCAACTTCATCAATGAGTTCACCATATCGACCTAAAATGCGAGATTCCGCAAGTAAACGATTATAGAATTCATTCCTTTCTTGCCGCATTTTAAGGCCATAAACAATGCCATCGCCCAATGAACCAATACCGATTTGAAGTGTCCCGCCATCTTTGATTAAAGTGCTGGCATTAAGTCCAATCATGTAGTCGGCACTTCCCATTGACATTTTAGGCGCTCCAAAAAGTTTGGTATAATAATTGGGATTGTCAATAATCATATCAAACTGGCTGGCATCAGCTTCAGCATCACCATACATAAATGGCAAATTTTCATTAACCTGACCTATAATAATTGATTTTCTACCTTTTTGGGCTTCTTTTTCTAGCATAATATTGACATCAAGTGCAGTGTCAGGATTACAGCTCAAGCTATAAAAAACTTGTCCATGGGTAGAACGTTTGGCAATTGTTTGTGCGGCAACGTTAAGACCATTCTGAACAACATCGCGAGCAATATGAGTATAATTGGAACTGATATAATTTTGTTGAGCATGATCGATGCCAATATAACTACCAGGTTTAATGAATAATTCATTTAAAGTTACATTGGGGGGTAGATTTCTGTTTCGCAAATCGACAACATATTCAAGATCTACATAATCACCAAAAACACGTTCTACAAAAGGTTCTAAATACCTTCTTTCCAATTCACTTTTCCATACTGGTTTTTCAAGTGAAAGTGCTGTTAAAATGGTCAACTCAATGCTTGAATCACGTTTTGCACGTTTATACAATGCATTGGTTAATTCATTTGGTTTGCCAAGCCCAAGCGGCATCCCAAAAACAATCTTTTTCCCGACTGTTTCAATAATTGTTTCAGCACATTTTTCAACATCATCAAAATACGCTGTATTTTTTTTCTCCATAAGTCAACCTCATCTGTTTTTTAGTTGTTAACTCTTTGTATATATAAAAATAATCTTAAAAACATGCTTATAAAATCGTAACAATATGTTTATGTGTACCAATTAATTATGGATTCATTCACTCTTTTGCATTTATGGTTTGATTCACCACGAAGTTAATTCTTTCTAAAGCATCATGTAGGGTGTATGTATACATCGACAATTGATCAAAATTATCCGTCTGAAGAATAGGTTCCATTTTCTCAATAATTTTTGCAATAACAACAGCTCCCACAGCTTCGGAATCTTCTTTTATGGTGTTCATGATCTTTATGATGTACTCTTTGTTTTTTTGAACAATTGCAGCATGTAAGCGATCAATATACTTTGGAATTTTTGATTGATAGCGTCTGAGTATTTCATGATACAACGAATCATCTTCTTCTATCTGTGAGAATAGCATTTCGGGGTTAAAAATGTTATTATCCGATAACTCGCTAACATTAAAGTATACATCATTTTCATTTGGAGGTTCAATATACTTTTCAATCTTTTCAAATAACTTTTGGCGATGCATGGGTTTTATTAAAAAATCGTCCATACCAGCATTGATAATTTCTTCTTTACTACGACTCATATTCGTTGATGTTGCTGTCATGGCAATAACAGGTACTTTATGATTCAACACATTGGATTCAGGATTACGAATAATTTTCATAGCCTCAAAGCCATTCATTTCAGGCATATGTAAATCCATAAGAACAAGAGCATAATTTTTGACTTTTAGTTTTTCAACTGCTTCATGCCCATTAACAGCCAAATCAACATGAAATCCTTTTTTTTCAAGCATTTTTAGAGCTACTTTACGGCTTGTAATATTATCTTCAACAAGTAGTATCCCTGCTGATTTTAAAGCATTTGGTCTGTAATTTTTTAAAGAAACGTTGGGGGGTGGGGGATCTTCTTTTGGTAATTTTATTGTTGCTGATTCAGAACAAGGAAGGGAAATATAAAAAATGGATCCTTTTCCAACCTCACTCTCGACCCAAATTTTTCCACGATGCGCATTGACAATTTTTTTTACAATTGCCAATCCCAGTCCTGTACTCTTTTCACCAGCAGTACTTTGTACGCTGGTTCTTTGAAAGGGTGCAAATAAGTTTTGAATTTCATCTTCTGGAATTCCCTGGCCATTATCAGAAACAGCAATAGTAATCTGTTCGTCTTTTGATTGAACTGAGACTTGAACAGTACCACCTGAATGCGTATATTTAATAGCATTGCTAATTAAATTATTCATGACTTGCTGAAATTTTGATGCATCCAGTGGGATTTTGGGGAATATACTGTTATCATCATAATTAAATTTCAGTTTAATCTGTTTTTTCAGCGCAAAATGATTATTATAAAAAACATTCTTTTTCAATAATTGTGTCACATCTTCAGGTTTTTGATTAAGGGTTAATTTTCCAGATTCAATATGCGCAATATCTAAGAAGTCGTTAACAAGATTCAGCATGAATTCACTGGCATTTTTAACGGCAACAATCATTTCTTTTTGTTCAACGTTCAAAGGACCCAGATCTTCTTCAATAAGCAGGTCACTGGTACCGAATATGGCGCCCATTGGATTTCTAAGATCGTGGGCAGCCATTCCTAAAAAATAATTTTTTTGTTCATTGAGCCTGGCCAATTCAATGTTTTTTTGTTCAAGCTCTCTTTGCGTCATAATTAATTCACGATTGACCTGTTCCAACTCGAAATTTTTTTGAATTGCATTTTCATAAGTAGAAAATAAGAGATCAATGATTTGCATACGACTTGACGTTATAAAATGTTTCTTTCCTGCAAAAACGATTTCGATTCCCATTTCTGACATTCCGCTGAATCTTAGTTCTCTGTTAACCAAAATATTTTGAATACGAGAAATCAAGAATTTTTCATTGTATGGTTTGGTGACAAAATTATCCGCACCACATTCAAGAGCTTCAATAACATCTTGAGGGTCTGAAAGAGATGTCAATAAAATGACAGGCATATCCTTAAGGTTTGGGTCTGATTTTATTTGACGGCATAGCTCATAACCATCCATTTCAGGCATAATAATATCACTGATAACAAGAGTAAATTCTTTTTCTTTCAAAAGTGCAAGGCCAGTTTTTCCATTGTTTGCAATCTGAGTATCATATCGATGTTTTTCAAGACTGTCTTGAAGGCGCAATGCCTGAGTAAGACTATCTTCAATGATAAGGATTCGAACATTGTTACTATCCATAAAATCATCCTATCCAATAATTCAAACGATTGATGATATCATCCGGCGGAAGCACATACCGTGCAGCATCAAGGCGGACGGCTTCCCCTGGCATGCCAAAAACAATCGAAGATTTCTTGTCCTGAGCAATGGTCATTGCATTATGGTCCCGCATTTGTTTGAGCTCTTTTGCACCATCTTTTCCCATTCCAGTTAATAGAACGCCAATGGCTTTACTGCCAAAAACTTCTATCACAGACCGAAACATAAAAGAGACAGATGGCCGAATACTATGCTCTGGCGGTTCATCACTCAAAAAAATCGTTTTATTACGTTTAATTCCCATATGACTATTGTCAGGAGCAAAGTAAATTTGCCCAGGCTCTAAAAATTGTTTATCTTTTGCAACATGGACTGGAAAAGATGTAGATTTATTTATCCAATCAATAAGCCCATTTAAAAAACCAGAAGTAATATGTTGAACGATAACAACAGGAACGTTTAAACGTGGTGACAATTGTGAAAGTATTTGTTGTAAAACGGGTGGGCCACCAGTTGAAGCACCAATTGCCAAAATTTCATAATGAAATTGTTTTCTAACAGTTTGGGGTTCACTAACAGTTTGAATTGATTTTTCAGCTATTGAGTTTTTCAGTTTTGGTCGTCTTTTAATGACCTTCACCTCAGACATGAGCTTGATGGTTTTGAGCATTTCTTTAACATCATCATCAAAAACATTGTTGACAAAACCTCTGGGTTTTGTGACACCGGCAACAGCCCCAACTTTAATTGCTTTAAAAGTGCTTTCTACTTCTTCTGGAATCCAGGCTGCACTTACAATGACAATTGGCACAGGGTGAGTTTCCATAATTCTTTGTGTCGCTTCATATCCATCCATTTTTGGCATCTGAATATCCATTGTTACTATATCTGGTCTGGTAGATTTAACTTTTTGGATAGCCTCAAAGCCGTCACATGCTTCTCCAACTATATGGAATCCACCATCCATAAGAAATATTTCTTTAAGGTATTCCCGAATCGTTAACGAATCATCAACAATAAGTACTCGAATCATAAAAAATCCCCATTTAATATTGCATGCTATTATCGATCGTTAAGACCAAATTCAGCCAGTTTTTGTTGTAATTCTAGAATTCTGTTTTCCGCTCTTTCCGCACGTTTTTTCTCTTCATCCGCGCGTTTTTTCTCTTCATCCGCACGTTTTTTCTCTTCATCCGCACGTTTTTTCTCTTCATCCGCACGTTTGACAGCTTTTTGAAAATCAACTTTAACATATCCTTTGTATACAGGATCATCTAACAATTCAGAAAGTTCAGGTCTGCTATATAAATGATGTATTCTGAATTGAAAATTGTTCAAAACTTCTGATCGTATGACACCATCAACAGGCTTTATAGGTTTAAATTTGCCATTGGTCAGTCTATAAAAATGTGTATGTTCACCTTTTCTATCCAGAATAAAATATTCTTTTACGCCAGCCTGTTCATATTCTTTTTTTTTCTGGACGGTATCTCGCAAAATTTCTGATTTGTTGGAATCGGATAAAAATTCGATGCATAAATCAAATGTCCCTTTATAGGTGCAATCAGGCCCATTAATTTTTAATGAATTATTTCCAATAAGTGCAAGATCTGGTTTTCTTATTTTAATACCAGAGGAAATGGACATTCTAAATCCGATTTCACTTGAAACCGCTTGGACGTCATTTTCAATCGCCATATACTCATTTAGCAATTGGTTAATCCATCTTTCTACAAGACAACCATCATAATCAGACACAGGTTTCACCTCCAGTATTCCATTATTCCATTCATAGAGCGTATCTTCATAATACAATTCCCAATATACCTCTTCCGGCACATGCAATCCATCAAGAGTTGGTTCGTCATCAACATCAAGTGGATATTGATAATATTTATCTGTTTTTATTGGGATAATCGGTTTTGTGTATTGTATTGGAGAATTGGATCTGATTATATCATTAAATAATAAGAAATTGTATTGTCTTTGGGCAACAGGCATCTTCATCTCCTAATGGTTATCATCTTCCAATGTCACACCAAGTTCAGCAAGTTTCTTCGCTAATAATAAGGCTTTTTTTTCAGCATTATCAGCACGTTGTTTTTCTATATCAGCGCGCTGTTTTTCACTTTCAGCACGTTGTTTTTCTACATCAGCGCGCTGTTTTTCACTTTCAGCACGTTGTTTTTCTATATCAGCGCGCTGTTTTTCACTTTCAGCGCGCTGTTTTTCACTTTCGGCTTTTATTTCTGCTTCTTGCACGTCAACTTTAACATATTTCTGATAAACCGGATCGTTTCGTAATTCAGACAATTCAGGTCTTGAGTACAAATGATCTATTCTAAATTGAAAATTTTTCAAAACTTCTGATCGAATAATATCATTTTCCGATGTAATAGGTTCAAATTTTCCATTGATCAATCTGTAAAAATGGGTGTGTTTGCCCTTTCTATCCAAAATAAAGTACTCTTTTACACCAGCCTGCTCATATTCTTTTTTTTTCTGAACAGTATCGCGCAATATTTCTGATTTGTTGCTATCAGATAAAAATTCAATGCATAAGTCAAATGTCCCTTTATAAGTACAATCAGGACCATTGATTTTTAGAGAATTTTCTCCAATAAGGGCAAGATCAGGTTTTCGTATTTTAATACCTGATGAAATAGACATCCGAAACCCGATTTCACTTGTTATGGCTTGCACATTCTTTTCAATGGACATATATTCATTCAATAATTGATTGATCCATCTTTCTAATAGAGAGCCATCATAATCCGACACCGGTTTCACCTCCAAGATTCCATTATTCCATTCATAGAGCGTATCTTCATAATACAATTCCCAATATACCTCTTCCGGCACATGCAATCCATCAAGAGTTGGTTCGTCATCAATATCCATCGGGTATTGATGATATTTATCTTGCCTGAGCGGAATATCTGGAGTTGTATATTGACTTTGTGGAACAGGTTTTATCAATTCATTCAGAAATAGATAATCGTATTGTCTTTGGGCAACAGGCATGCTTTTTCTCCAGTGTTTTTATACTTTTAGTTTTTTTCTTAGAAATACCCTGAAAATAAAGTCCCCCATTCTTAATTTACATTTTCGGTTCTTGTTTGTAGAGACAAGACATTCCTTGTCTTTACGATCTATCACCACGAAACGTACAATTTGTAAATGGGAAACTTATTTTTCAATTGTTCCTTAATGTCAAGGCGATTTCCGAAAATATATATACCAAGAAAGGGTTTCCCCTAAATCAATCTTGCAATGACTTCCAGTAAGTTGCTCTGATCAAAATTGCTTTTTACAATATAAGCATTCGCACCGGCATCAATCCCACGTTTTCTATCTTCAGGTGATTGAAGGCTGGTCACCAGAACCACAGGTGTTTCACCTCGTTGTTTATCTTCTCTGATTTTTTCTGTTAGCTCAAAACCATTCATTTTGGGCATTTCGACATCTGAAACAACCAAATCAAAATGACCTGTTTTAAAGGCAGTATATGCATCAAGACCATCTATTGCTGTGGACACAATATATTCTGCAGATTCAAGAATATTTTGAATCAGCATTCGTGATGTAATGGAATCTTCAGCAACCAAAATTGATTTACCTTGTGTTGTTTTTGTCTCTTCAGTTTCTGTAACAATGGATCGTGTCAAAGAAGTCCTTCCTGAAGACTTTATCAAATCATGAACATTAAGCATAGGAACAACCTTACCAGAACCTAAAATAGTAGCACCTGCAATATTACGAACACGGCTGAGTTGTTTTCCAAGGCTTTTGACTAAAACTTCCTGTTCACCAAGAACTTCATCAACATGGCATGCAATCATTTTCCCAGAAACTTCCAGAACAACAACAGTAATGAATTCTTTAGCTTCCTGTTCATTATAGTCTTGTAATTCAAGAAGATCAGATAATGGCACAAAAGAAATAACCTCGCCTTCAAGTGTTATTGTTGCTTTATTTTCGACAGTTTCAATGGATTTAGCTTCAACCCGCATAACTCTTTCAACATACGTTACCGGAACAACAAACAGTTTTTCATTTAACTGAACCAGAATTCCTCTGGAAGTTGCCAACGTAATTGGCACTTGAATTCTAAAAGTGGTGCCTTTTCCTAAGTTGCTTTCAACTGTGACCATTCCACCCAGTTTTTGGACGCGTTCTTCAACAATCGCAAGCCCTAAGCCTCTGCCAGAAATTTGTGTAATGATTGGGCTGGTTGATAATTCAGAACGAAAAATTAAAGAAAGATTTTCTTTTTCAGTCAGATTTGACGCATCTTTTTCTGAAATCAAGCCACGTTTGATCGCTTCTCTTCGAACACGGTCAAGATCAACTCCTTTACCATCATCCTCAATAACAATATCTACCTTATTTCCCAAAACATGAGATATAGAGAGATTTAATGATGCGTGTTTCGGTTTTTTTAGCTTAATTCTCATCTCTGTTGTTTCTATTCCGTGATCAATTGAATTTCTCAACAGATGAATCAAGGGATCTTTTAAATCTTCAAGAATTCGCCGATCAATTTCTACTTCATTACCAATTATATTCAAATCAACTGTTTTGGATTGTTCCCGGCATAAATCACGTACCATTTTGGGAAATATTTGGGATAATGAAGAAAAAGGCAGCATTGTTACTTTTTTCATGTCTTCCAGAACATCATCAACCATAACACTTAACGATCGCTGGTCTTTTTCTGAAATCTCTATCATTTTTTTGATTCGTTGTTCAAGCGCAATCGTATGTTTTTGGTTCCAATCTAAAAAAGATTCCAGCTTTTTTAAATGTTCCTGATTGAAAGACGCATCATTGTTTCCGCGTATTTGTCGACGAATCCAACGAAAAGAAGTTTCCTCTGTCAACCATCTTTTTTTCCATGTTTCAAAGGAGAGCATTGTTTCTTTTAAGCTTTTCAAATGTTGGCCTGAAGCCAATTTCAATGAAACCAGTTCTTCAACTTTCAGCAATAAAGAATCCAATTTTTGGGTGGATATACGAACCGTTTCATCCAAAGTAAATTTTTCTGATTTAGCTGTTTTGACGTGCTTTTCGCAGTCGCAATTTTGTGAAATAGGTGCTGGTTCAGGAATGTCTTTAAGTTCAGGTTGAATCGTTATGGTATCAGAAAGATCGTTTATTGATGATTGTTTTTGAATTTTGCTTGATGAATCAAATTCAGATTGTGTTTTTGTATTTTTTTTATTCTTTTTCGAACTTCCGGTATTCATTTTTGGTTCTGATGAAGAAGGAGGCGTATCTGTATGATGAGTATTGTTCACACTTTTTTGTGCGTGACTATCGTTTGTTTGTACATGATTGTTTGATTTGTCAGATTTTGAATTTGAGGAACTTGATGAAACATCTGATATTTTTTTTTCTGATTCACCTTGAGAAGGATCAACATTTTTTAAAATGGCATCAGATTGTGAACCAGGGGAGTTGTATTCTTTTTTTGAAGGTTCATTGAGTCCTAATCGAATATTTTCAAGTGTTTTATAAATGGAATTTATTTCTTTTGCATGATTTTGATCGGGGTCTTCCAAAAGGGTTTGAATCAGTTCAAGGCCAGACAAGAGTACATCAAACATTTCAGGTGAAAAAAAGATGTCATTACGTTTTAAGGCCGAAAAAACTTCCTCAAAAGCCTGACATAATGTTTCGATATCTGAATAATTGACAGCCCGTGCTGCTCCTTTCAAGCTATGCGCTTCACGAAAAACAACATCCAATATTTCATGGTTACTTTCTCCATGTTCGAAGGATTTTTCCAATTCGAGTAAGCTTGAAGAAATAGATGCTAATCTTTCAGATGCTTCCATCTTGAAAGCAGCACGGAGTCTTTTGAGAAGTTCGTCTTCTTTCATTGGTCATACCCTGTGTCTGGTTAGACTGTAAATTTTTTCGTCAGATTATTAAGTTTTGAAGCCAGAGATTGCAAGCCCTGAACCGCTGATTCAAGTTGACGAGCCCCTTCAGCATTCTGATTACTACCTTCTTTAATATTTTCCATAGCTTCAACCAGTTGATCCATACCAACGAGCTGTTCCTGGCTGGAACTTGCTATTTGAAGCGCAGCTTGAGAGGATTCTTTTACATTACTTGCTAATGTTCGGATCGCATCCCCTGCTTGAGCAGAAAGGCTGACACCTGTTTCAACAGCTTTTCCGCCGCGTTCCGTTGCCATTACCGCTGCACTGGTGGCTTTTTGGATATCGCTTAAAATACTGGTAACCTTGGTTGTAGATTCCTTTGATTGTTCTGCTAATGATTTAACTTCTTGAGCAACAACAGCAAAGCCTTTTCCATGCTCGCCTGCTTTGGCAGCCTCGATTGAAGCATTGACAGATAAGAGATTTGATTGGTCCGCTATATCATTAACTGAATTGATAATCTGACCAATACTTTGTGTCTGTTCACTCAGTTTGACAATACTTTCAGCAATATAATCCATTTCTTCACGAATACGTTTGATACCTTCAATTGTATCTTCAGTAGATTTACGTCCATTATCAGCAATGTCTTCTGAACGTTTAGACTGATCCACAACCTGAGCTGCTTTCTTATTGGAAACTTGCACCGTTTGTCGAACTTCTTCAACAGTAGCGGTAATTTCAGCTACAGAGGATGATGTTTCTGTTGCACTTGTCGCCATTTCTGCGACAGTTGATGAAATTTGGCTGATTGACGCTGCAAGAGTTCCTGAACCTTCAGTCATTTCTTTGGTTTGAACTTGGAGATTATTCACCATTTCGTTGAAACCATCCATTAGAATACCGATTTCATCTTTGCGATCGCCATTTCTAATCTCAATGGTTAAATCTCCTCTGGCAACTTTAGAAACATTTTGGGATAATTCTAATATTGGGCTTACAATGGCACGGGTTAAAAAGAAAGAAACCAATAAACCCAACACTAAAGCTAAAACTGACGCGATCATCATCATACGATCCGAATCATTTACTTGTTTTTCAATTTTCAATTTTTGGTCATCATCAGCATTTTGGCATTCTTTTTTGGCTTTTTGGGCAGCTTTTACCATTAAGTCATTGCTTTCATCTTGCTTTGACATATATTCTATATATTTTTGAAATGCTGCATAATATTCATTAACAGCATCAAAAGCATTTTCAATCAGTGCAAGATTTTTTTCAGTTGATATGTCTCGTTTTATTTCCTTTAATTGATCTTTTATTTGGGTCATCAGATTTTCTACTGTTTTCAAATAAGCAATATTCTTAGAGATAATGTATTCTTTTTCATTTTTTCTCAACTCTAAAAACCATTTAATAATGCGATTGGATTCATCAGCCCTGGTCAGTCTTATTTGCATATTTTTTAGTTGATCTGCCTGTGATTTGATGAGTTGTTCATTTTGATCTTTTGCAATAGCTTCCATTTCTTGTATGGCTGTTTTTGCCGCCTGTGCAATATCTTCGATATTGATATCTTTTTTGTCTCTGACATAGCGTTTAAAAAGATCGACATATTGTGAATAGCTTTCAATAATTCGATCTGCCTGCCGAATATTTTTTTCTAAAACAAATCGCTTTTTTAAATTTCTTGTTAAGGTAATAATATCATTATTTATTTGTTTCCATTCGCTAAATTCTTTTTCATCAAACGATTTCATCAATGATACTCTCAGGATTTTTGCTTCCATTGCCATATTATGAAGTAAATTGGCATCTGTTGCTTTGGATATTTTGTCTTCAATAAATGCCTCACTTTTTTTCCATATGTCATCTAATAGTCCTTTTTGATTTTTTCTGATTTCCTCAACTTTTTCCAATGTTTTTTTAGCTTTTTGGCGCATTTCGTTCATTAGTTCTATGCGTTTTTTATCCATTTCAATAAATGAGTTAAAGGCTGTTTTATACGAATCCAATGACTGAATAACCTGATCCATTTGAAAAATATTTGTTGTATCTTTAAAGCGACCTTTGGCTTCTAATACAAATTGTTTAATCGATGAAATTTTGTCATAAGCCTTGTCCACATATTGTTGATCGCCTCTCAAAATATAGTTTTTTTCCAATTGACGGACTTCAAGCATCGCCAAATTAGCCTTGGCAACAATATCCGCACTTGTTACACGGAATTCAACATTCGACAATCCCATAAATCCAAAATAAGCAATCATAGCTGACAAAACTAAAATGACTGCAAAGCCACTAAAAATTTTAAACCACAAATTTAAATTTTTAAACATGGAAACTCCTTATTATGGTTATTTGTTTTTGATATTTCTTATATAAAAAGTCATAAAACACTTACTTACTCTTTTAATTCTTCGTGAACAATAATCTTAGAATCTGTAAGAATTTTTTCTGCATCCAGAATAACGATACGCTTTTTGGTAAGGCCTTTGATATAATCAGCACCTATTCCCTGTAATGTCAGCATAGACATCTGAATGGTATTAAGAGGAATAGATTGAACGCCAATAATTTCATCAGCGAGTATACCAAATTCCATCTGGTTAGAATGAAGAATAATCACACGCTGGTTTGAGTCACTATCATGATCTGATAAATCAAAAAACTTTTTTAAATCAATAATGGAAACAATTTGACTACGGACATTGATAATGCCAGAAACAAAAGGTGGCGTGCAAGGCAGGGGGGTCAAATCTTTAAGCGGATAAACTTCTCTAACATAATTCAATTCCAATGCATATTTTTCAGTTGCCAAAATAAATTCGACCACTTCAATTGAATCGTCAGTACAATCACTCTTTTCATTTTGAGTGGCCAGTTCTTTTGCACGTTCTTTAAGAATATTTTTCGTATTTTTCTTTATCTGGAGCGAATGATTTATTTCTTCACTCATGGTCTAAAACTCCTGGAATTAATAATTGTTAACCATTGTCCATGGACTCAAGCATATCAATCAAACGACCGGCAGTCATCTCATCTGATGAGGGGACGATATCATTTGTACCCATATTTTTGAGATAATACAATGCGTTTTTTATACATTTTTGAAAATCTTGTCGACGCCCTTGTTTACGTCGAATCATCCCTAATGCCATATGAGCCATAACAAATGATGGCTCTATATATAGCGTTTGATTTAAAGACTTAATTGACAGGTCAATATTTCCCTGTTCTTGCTGTATTGATGCTAATAAATAATAATACGTTGGGTTGAATGTATCTGTCTGGATGGCCTTTTCACACCATAAATGTGCCGTATCTGTTTGTTTTAAATTTGCATAACAACGTGCAAGTAAAGCCATATATTGGGAATTGTTTTTATCAGCCATAAGCAAATCAGTCAATATCAATACACTGTTATCATATGCCCCTTTTTCAAAAGACTTTAAAGCATCTTTGTATTGCCATTTGGGAAGGCTATGATCTTGTTTTTTGGTTATACCAGTTTGAGCATTTGATGGATAAGATTTTTCTGATATCGAAGATTCATTTTTTGATATAAATTGCGTAGCGTTAATTTGTTGTTGATTGCTATTAAAATTATCGTATATCGGTGATTGTTGGGGGCCTGTTTTTTGAAAGAAAGTTGTTTCGGAAGATCGAACGGATAATAGACCTGCTTTTCTGGCGTGATCTGCTTCCCCTGGGCTAACAATCAAAAAACCATTTGGAGCGAGGCACTTTGAGAGCCTTTTCACCACTTGATCTCTGGCAGAATCAGAAAAATACATTAAAACATTTCTGCAACAAATTAAATCCATGTCAGCAATATTTTTGGAATAGGAAGGATATGACAATTCTGCTAAATTTAAAGGGTGGAAAGAAACCATTTTTTTGATTTCTGGTTGAAGTAAAAATCGATTGTTTAGCGTTTTTGTAAAATATTTTTGTTGGATTGGAAGCGGTGTGTTTCTAAATGACCATTGCGTATATTGTCCTTTTTTAGCTTTATTTAGAAAATGTTCATTAACATCTGTTCCAATAATAGAGATATTCCATTGACTCCGATTGGGTATCAATTGGTCAACCAGCATTGCAATTGAATAAGGTTCTTCTCCTGTGCAGCAGGCTGCACACCAAATGCGTAAATATTTTTCTTTGTACCATCGGGAATATATGAAATCATGAAGCACTTTTTCTTTTAAAAAATTAAATACTCCGGTATCTCTAAAAAAGTATGTTTCTCCAATTGTCAGATGACAAACTAATGTATCCAGTGTTTGTTTGGTAAGTTCTGAATGAATCAAGCTTTCAATACATTGGGTGACATCATTATAGCCCAGGTCTTTGGCAACTTCTCGAATACCTCTCATCAGATCTTTATGTCTGTTTTGAGGAAATTCCAGTCCAAGTTTTTCGCAAACATGTTTACTTAGCTCATTGATTAGTTCTTTGGGAACATCATTTATTGATGCGTTCATCTTATTTTCCGGATTTTGAATTAATAAAAGAATTCACTCTAAATCATGATGACTTTTATATTAATGATGATAATGGACATATAAAAATACATGTCCATTATCAGAGGTTCTTTTTTGTGTATCTGAAACTCATATCATATCTTAATAGCTTCCCGAACCTGTTTCATTGTTTCTTGAGCTACTTTTCTCGCTTTTTCTGTTCCAGACTGAAGGATATCAGCAACAATGTCGGGTCTATCCATATAATACTGTCTTTTGTCTATAACAGGATTAAGCGTTGATATTAAATTTGTTGCCATTGCTTTCTTACATTGAACGCAACCAATTTCAGCATTTCGGCATTCTTTATCTATCTGAGAGATGAGAGACTGATCACTGTAGAGTTTATGAAAATCATACACATTACAAATGGAAGGATCACCAGGATCTTTTTTTCGTTTTCGCTGTGGATCGGTAATCATTTCATTCACTTTTTTCTGGATAGCTTCAGTTGTGTCAGATAAAAATATTGCATTGTTGTAGCTTTTACTCATTTTCCTTCGGTCAATGCCCAAAATTTTTGGGGTTGGCGTAAGAATAGCCTGAGGCTCAGGAAAGACATTACCATAAAAATGATTAAAACGCCTGGCAATTTCTCTTGTAATTTCAACATGAGGAACCTGATCTATTCCAACGGGAACGCCTTCAGCTTTATACATGATAATGTCTGCTGCTTGAAGTACCGGATATCCCAAAAATCCGAAAGTGGAGAGATCCTTGTTTGATAATTGGGTAATCTGTTCTTTATAGGTTGGATTTCGTTCCAACCAGGGGGTGGGGGTAATCATGCAAAGGAGCAAAAACAATTCAGCATGTTCTTTGATATCTGACTGTACAAAAAGTGTACTTTTTTCAGGTGTGAGTCCAACACTTAACCAATCAACGATCATTTCATGAATATTGTTTTTAATATTACCAGTATTCTCATAATCACTGGTCAATGCATGCCAATCTGCAATAAAGAAAAAGCAATCATATTCATCTTGCATATTATTCCAGTTGGATAGTGCACCATGATAATTGCCTAAATGTAGTGCACCAGTTGGACGCATACCACTGAGAATACGTTTTTTAGCGCTCATTCTTTTTGAGTCCTTTCTATATTAATGTGAAGTTCTGCGTGTTAATTCTTCTTTTCGCAGGTCTTTTCTTAAAATTTTACCCACATTTGTTTTAGGGAGTTCTTTTCGAAACTCAATTTCTACTGGCCATTTATATTTTGCGAGTCTGGTTTTACAAAAATCAATAATTTCATTTTCTGTTGCGGTTTCATTTTCTTTAAGAATAATAAAAACTTTTGCTGCTTCACCTCTTGTTGGATGAGGGATACCGATTGAGCAGGCTTCCTGAACTTTAGGATGTTGATAAATAACTTCATCAATATCTCTGGGATATACGTTAAAACCACCAGAGATAATCATATCCTTCTTTCGATCAACAATATAAAAATAGCCATCTTCATCCATCGTAGCAATATCACCTGTGTATAACCAACCATCACGTAATGTTTTTTCGGTTTCATCCGGTCGATTTTTATAACCTTTCATTACTTGTGGCCCTTTAACAATCAATTCACCCGGTTGACCGACAGGAATATCATTTTCACCTGTTTCCAGATCAACGATACGGCAATCTGTATCTGGAATTGGAATTCCGACACTGCCCACTTTTCGGATACCACTATATGGGTTCATATGAGTAACCGGTGATGATTCAGTCATACCAAATCCTTCAATAATAACCGCACCTGTCAGTTTTTCAAATTCATGGATAATATCAACTGCCAGAGGAGCACTACCTGAAAAACAGGCTTTTATGGATGTCATATCTGTCTTTTTGATTGCCGGGTCGTTTAACATATTGATAAAAATGGTAGGAACCAATGGCGTAAACGTGGGTCTGTAGTGATGGATCGTTTCCAGAAGTTGATCAGCCTGCGGTTTTGGAACCAGAATATCAGTCCATCCTTTATATATGGAAAAGTTCATGATCGTCGTTAATCCAAAAACATGAAAAAATGGAAGTGCCCCTAAAACAACCTCTTTTCCATCTTCAAGTTCAGGGAACCAGATATTGGCTTGTTGTATTTGTTTACTCATATTTCCATGAGTTAGCATAACACCTTTTGAGATACCGGTAGTTCCACCAGTATATTGATACATGGCAACATCGTCAAAATTGAGAAGTACTTTCGTAGAATCTGGTTCATACTGGGCCAGAAGATTTTTCCAATGATAAACATCAGGAGCAGTGTTGACATCGGCAGTTAAATTCTGAAGGTTTCCAAAACGTTTTCCAATAGAATCAACAAAAGAAATATATTTAATCAATGACATGCCTGGAAACCACCCTGTCCAGTCATTGACTTTTCGGGTCTTACCGATAGTCTTTAACATAAAACTCTTTGGAAAAGGTAGATAATCGGCAAGTGATGTATACACTATTTGAGAGATATTGGTTTTAGGACGTAAGTCAATCATTCTGTTTGCTAGTAGATCCAATGTAATTAACACTTTAGCACCGGAATCGTTAAATTGATGTTCCAGCTCAGGATCAGCATAAAGCGGATTATTCATCACAACAATGGCACCTAATTTAATGATTGCATAATAACTGACAACACAAGGGATGGTATTCGGTAATAGAATAGCGACACTATCGCCTTTTTGAATTCCAAATGCTTTTAAGCAAGCGGCAAAACGATCGACCATGTCTTTTAATTCTCTGTATGATACCGAATATCCCTGAAAAATCAATGCTGTTTTGTCTGGAAATCGTTGGGCTGAACGTTCCAGAAAATCTGGCAGAAATATTTCCTCAAAATCCATTTCAGCCGGTACATGGCCTGGATAATGTTTTTTCCAGGGATGATCCTGGTAAGTAATTTCAGATTCCATTGATTGATCTTTTTTTTGGTTTTTTTGTCCCACGGAAGGTATCCTCCTTATTTTTTTATGTATCAAAATGACTTACATTTGTTGATAAATATCATTCATTTTTTTAATAAATGTATATGATTCGGCCAAATCTTTCAAGCAAATTGTTTTTATTGACAATGATAATGCGGTTTGTTATGGCTGAATGAATATTCATTCAGTAGAATTTAAATTTTAAACTATCAAAATATTTAAAGAAAGGAGTTTTGAAAAAAAGATGGAACATGTTATTATCCCACCTGCAACATACACAATTCTGGGAATACCATTATTACTACTTTACATTATTATTCCCATAGTTGGTGTTGCCCTGTTTACTTACATTATTGCTCAACGGCTTCATCCACTGATGAAAGCAGCTCCGGACAATCGATTTGATCAATTAGGTTTACGAGTTTTCAACATGATCAAATATGCGGTTGCTCAATACAAGCAACCACGATACATGCTGGCTGGTGTTTTACACATCGTTATATTTGCTGGCTTTTGTGTATTGTCTCTGCGATCATTAACATTGGTTGTCGTTGGCATCAAATCAGGGTATACATTACCTTTTTTTGATACATGGATTGGAACAATTTACAACATTTTAAAAGATATTGCCGCAACTGCCGTATTAATTGCTGTTGTTGTCGCCGGTATTCGTCGGGGAATTTATAAGCCTGAACGTTATAAAGTTCCAGAAAAATATGGAAAAGATCATACATCAGAAGCTGTATTTGTTCTTTGCATGATTGGTGGTTTGATGGTAGCCGATATGTTTTTTGAAGGTACTGAGCTGGCTGCCCATATGAACAAAGGTTTAGATACGCATTATGTACTTTTTCCTCTAACAGGAACATGGTTTGTTACCTATGTTCTGACCCTTTGTTCAGAAAGTACATTACAATTTTTACATATCTTTTCTTATACCTTGCATGAAATCATTTTCTTTTCATTTTTAAATTTCTTACCTTTGGGTAAGCATTTCCACGTTATTACATCCATGTTCAATGTCTTCTTTATGAAATTGAATAAGGGTTCAGTTAAACCCGTAAAATGGGGTATATCTGACGAGCAACTGGATGATTTGGAATCTTTTGGTGTTAAAAAATTTGAAGATTTTACATGGAAACATATCCTGGATTTTTATTCTTGTGCGGATTGTGGACGTTGTGCGGATCAATGTCCAGCCAATCACGTTGGAAGACCTCTTGCTCCCAGATTTATTACAATTAAATGCCGTGATTACTGCTTTGATAAGTATCCACTCAAAGAAGAAAGTGTTGATAGGGGACCATTAATTGGGAATATTCTCGAAGAAGATGAAATCTGGTCATGTACCACATGTGGTGCTTGTGAGGAAGAATGCCCGCTTCTGATCGAATATATTGATAAAATAGTTGATCTTAGACGCGGTATGGTTGATGAAGGAATGGTACCACAGTCACTTCAAAAACCATTAAATGCTTTGGGTAAACGGGGTAATCCTTATGGTAAAATGGAGAAAAAACGTGGTGATTGGACAAAACCACTCATTAAAGATGAAGGTTATGAATGTAAAATTCTGAGTGGTAAAAAAGCAGAAAAAGCAGAAATACTCTTTTTTGCCGATAGTATTACTTCTTATGATGATCGTATTCAAGAAATTGGTCAATCAGCATTCCGTGTTTTAAAAGCCTGTGGTATTGATTTCGGTATTTTGGGACCTGCAGAAAAAGATTCAGGAAATGAGGTACGCCGATTTGGTGAAGAAATGCTGTTCCAGGATTTAAAACAAAAAAACACTAAGGCTATTCTTGATTCAGGAGTAAAACGAATTATTACTGCTGATCCACACGCATTAAACGCGCTTAAAAAAGATTATGAGAACCTGCCACCTGTTGAGCATGTGAGTGAATTTATTTATCGCATGATTCAAGAAGGAAAAATTAACTTCAAACCTCTGGAAGATCAAAGTGATATCTATGTATATCATGATCCATGCTATTTAGGACGTCATAATCTGGTCTATGATCCACCCCGTATTGTCTTGGATGCTATTCCTGGATTAAAACGAGTAGAAATGGAAAGAAGCCGGGATCGATCATTCTGTTGTGGTGGTGGTGGATTAATGCTTTTCTATGAACCCATTGAAGAAACACGTATGGGAAAAGAACGGGTTCAAATGGCAGCAGATGCAGGAGCCACTGTTATTGTAACGGCCTGTCCATTCTGTATGGTCAATATTGAAGATGGTATTAAAACCAGTGGTCTTGAAGGAAAAGTCAGGGCAATTGATTTCGCCGAACTGATTGATCGGCAAATTAGCAAATAGTTGATTTAATTAAATTTGTGTAGAATCAATCGCTATTGATTTTACATGTTGGAGGGTAATATGGAAATTTTGGTTTGTGTGAAAAGAGTTCCCGATACCTCGGAGAATGAAATTGAGGTGAATTCTGAGGGCTCTGATATTGAACGCGATGATTTGGTCTATTCGGTCAATGAATGGGACAATTACGCAGTTGAAGAAGCCATTCAAATTAAGGATAAAGTAGGTGGCAATGTCACAGTAATGGCCATCGGTGATGATGAATCCGAAGAAGTACTTCGTCGTGAAATGGCAATGGGCGCAGACAATGGTATTCTTCTTTCTGATGAAGCATTTGAAAAATCAGATGGTCGTGGTCTGGCAACCATTTTAAAAGCAGCCGTTGAAAAAGGCAATTATGATCTGATTCTCACTGGTGCTCAATCAGATTCTGGTGCAGCTCAAACTGGCGCAATGTTAGCCGCTATGTTAGATCGTCCTTTTGCATCCTTGGTTAACCTGATAGAAGTCATTGATGACAATACATTAAAAATTGGTCGTGAAATTGACGGTGGAAACCAGGAAATGCATGAGATAAAACTGCCTTGTGTTTTGTCAATACAAACAGGTATTAACGAACCACGATATGTTGGTATTCGAGGCATTCGAAAAGTAGCATCTGTAGAAATTCCAACCATGGGAGCTTCAGACTTGGGGATTGACACGGCGACAGTTGGTGATGCCGGTGCAAAAACAAAATGCATTGACTACTTCGTACCAGAAATGGGCGAAGGCGCTGAAATGATTGAAGGTGACACTGATGAAATCGTCGAAAAACTGGTTGAGATCCTGAAAGCAAAAGGAGGTATCAAATAATGCAGATTTTTGCGTATATCATCAATAAAAATGGAAAAGCTGATGATACAGCTTTGGAATTGGCGCTGGCTGCAAAAAAACTGAACTCCGATGCTCAGGTAACAGCCATTGTTGCAGGATCTGGCGTTGACAGTGTTTGTCAGGAAATCAGTGCTGCGTATAATGAAGTATGGAAAATAGATAATGCTGCTTTGGCCTATCCTGATGGCGAAATTATGGGTAAAATCCTGCCAAAACTGTTACCGGAAAATGCTGTTCTTTTGTTAGCTCATGAATATTTAGCAATGGATATGGCTCCAGGATTAGCCATTCGCATGAATTCAGCTTATATTGCTGACGTTACTGATATTGAAGGTGTTGATGGAAATGTCGCAAAACTGATTCGTCAGGAATTCAGTGGCATGGTCAGTACACACAATACCTGTGATATGTCTGATGGAGCAATCATCACAATTCGTCCAGGCGTGTTTGCTTCTGAAGAAACACCATCAGCGGGTGGATCTGTTGTTGATAAATCAGGCGATGTTGATATTCCTGAAACCAACAGAAAATATCTTGAAACTGTCGAAGCTGAAGTTGGTGATGTTGATATCAGCAATTCAGAAGTTCTGGTTTCAGTTGGTCGTGGTATTGAAGAAGAAGACAACATTGAAATCATTAAAGAATTGGCTGAAGCCATGGGCGTTGATTATTCTTGCTCACGACCCATTGTTGATGCCAAATGGATGGAAAAATCTCGTCAGGTGGGAACATCTGGAAAAACAGTTAAGCCTAAAGTATATATGGCATTGGGAATCAGTGGTGCCTTCCAGCATCTGGGTGGAATCAAAGGCTCACCATTTATGGTCGCAATCAACAAAAATCCCAAAGCTCCGATTTTCCAGGTTGCCGATATTGGTGTTGAAGGTGATATCCTTGAAATCGTTCCTGAATTAACTGAGAAAGTGAATGAATTGAAAGGATAATTTTTTAATTCATTAAAGTGCTAATATATAAAACCGATCTTCTGACAGAAAAGGAGATCGGTTTTTTTTTTGATTAACGCATTGGTCTTTGCTCTTGAGCGTTGAAGCGCTATTGTTTGCGCCTGTCTTGGGCTGATATTCTGTATTACGCAAGAACTATCTGCTGAAATATTGGAAATAAAACCTTTTGAGCTAAATGAGATGGGTGCTAACAATGTTGGGAACAATATTTAGAAATCTTTTTCTGGAAATATAAAAACTTTATGTGTATAACCCCTCATCTGTTTACTTGACAACTTTTCATTAAAAAACTAAATTAACTCTTTTAGAAAAAATTAAAGAATATAAAAGTAAGGATTATTCATGCAACAAAATATTCCTCAGGCGATAACAGGTATCTTAATTTTTGGACGTCCACCACTGGCATTTTTTGGAATGATTTGGGCTATTGCGACGATTATCACCAAAAATCCAGTTTATTATATTTTTGGCGTAACATCATTGGTATTGGCAGTTGTTATTGATTTGGTTGATGGCTGGTTTGCTTCACGATTTGCTCCTCATTATAAATTGGCCCATATTGCAGAACGTATGATGAACAAAATTGTGTTTGCAATAATATTTCCTGTTATTTCTGTTGGAATGATGTGGCGGTTTCATTTTGTCTCTTATACCAACAGCCGCGCAGAACTTCTGCATGTGGTATTTGTGTTGATTCTTTGCGTAACGGTCTTAATGAGAGAAAATTTTGCTCATTTCATGAAAAGCTTTGCCTTGAAGAAAGGTGCCGAAGAAGAAATTTCTGAAATGTCTCGTCTCAGGACATTGGTTGCAGCACCTGTAGCAGCAATTTTATATAGTCATGCGTTTTATGTTCCAGAAGGGCCGCCATCCCCTATATATTTCTGGATTTCCTGGTTGGGAAATATTCCTTTACGATTATTGTTCTTTATTGAAATCTGTTTTTTTGTTATCAATTTAGGTTCTATAGCAGCTTATTGTCGACGGTATGGTAATGATTGTCTGGATGATATCTGTATGGATGATGAACAATTGCGATGGCGCATTTTATCAGTTTTCCCGAATGCATTGACAATGATGAATGCTATGATGGGCGTATTATCTGTTTTTTTTGCATTTAGTGGACGAATTCGAGAAGCCTATATGATATTAATTGGCGCTGCTATTTTTGACAGGCTTGATGGTGCTCTGGCTCGAAAATTAGGCGTTTCTGAGCCACCTTTAGAAAATGGGGATAGACGAAAAGCAACCTTAGGCGGAATATTAGATGATATTGCCGATGCTGTAAGTTTTTGTATTGCTCCTGCACTGATATTTTATGATCTTTTTGACAACTGCGTTATTGAAAGCATAAAAGTACTCCCTTATGGATGGTTGGCCATTTGTTATGGAATGATGGGGATTATTCGGTTGATTTTCTTTACCATTGATACAAAACCTATTCCTGGTTTTTTTAAAGGTTTACCGACCCCGGCAGCAGCGCTTTTGATTACTGCGCCACTGATCATGTTTCAACAAACTCAGGATTTGGGATATACAAATGCTATTTTTTGGGGATATTTTTGCTTTGGATTAACTCTTGTTGTTGCCATATTAATGAATTTATATCCCATTCGCTATATACATATGGGACGGTTTGGAGGCCGCCATCCATTGTTTGCTAAAATATTGTTTGTGCTTAATGGTATTGCAGTGTTTACACCTTTTTTCGGGCATTTTAATTTATTGCTTCATACTATCTATTTACTTTCACCTTTATATACCTGGAAAATTAATCCAGAAATTGCTGCTCTTGAGAACCGGATAGATAGTTAGGAATGATCGAAAATTTGTTCCCCAGCCGACCGCCGCCCCTCAGACCAGTCGGACTCCTCTCTCCTTTCCAATGGTTTCAATCTTACAATTCAATTTGTTCCTGATGCTTCTTTATATTCTCTGTCAGCATTAATAAAAAGAACGTTATCTCTTTGGTTTGCATCCTTTTTATTCAGGTGATTTCCGAAAAAGAATATACCAAAATTCAGAAAATTGGTAACTGGACGACCGTAGAAACGTAGCATGCTACGTTTCTACACGTCAAACGGAGACAACTTGTGAACTTCAGAAATTATGGTATATTTATTTCCGGAAATCTCCTTAATAGATCATCATTAAATAATTGATCATTTGCGACTATGGTAACGAATTAAACCTTCTTGTGTTGTCGATGCAACCAATTTACCATCACGTGTAAAAATGTGACCATGACACAATCCCCTGGCTTTTGAAGCTGCAGGGCTTTCCATCGCATACAGCAACCATTCATCCATTCGAAATTCGTGGTGAAACAAGATGGCATGGTCTAAACTGGCTACTTGCATGGTTGTTTCCCAGAAAGTATGTCCATGAGGGTATAAGGATGTTGAAACCAGGCCAAAGTCTGATGCATAGGCCAGC
>Ga0272440_1000728_pt1 | contig 27830 bp, 11 predicted proteins | sample SSMMMBAug17_FD_192440 | JGI IMG/M metagenome (GOLD analysis project Ga0272440, IMG submission 192440) | Marine sediment archaeal communities from Little Sippewissett salt marsh, Falmouth, MA, United States - SSM-MMB-Aug17 | ecosystem: Environmental > Aquatic > Marine > Wetlands > Sediment ... | reverse complement strand
AAGTCCCACATGCTGTCCATGTCCTAAAAGACCTGGAAGTCTGTCGATAAGGGCCTGTCTGCCAAAAAAGAGCATGGGATCATTCACAGGTTTGGATTCAGTATAGGGATCGGTACGTGTAATATAATAGACACAAAAATTTCAAATTTCTTACACATAAAGTGAAAAAAAATGAAAAAAAGTCGATTTTATTTTTTTTGTATACACTTATAGACTTATCCGTGCTAACGCGAGTAGATTGATAGTGATAAAAGAGCTATACCACTTCATGTAAATGTTATAGGTCGTTTTAAAATATTCTTCAATTTCCTCTACTTGTTTTTGAAGTAGTTGTGTAACGCGATTGTTTTCAGACATTTCTATCACATTTATTGATTTGAAATTGCAAGAATAAGAGCTTGTACACCATACAACATACCAATCAAGCCCAACGCAATGGTTGATGCAATGAAAGTAATACGCAAACGTTCATTATGCATCACCAGGGAAATGGCACCAATAACCAGACAGAGTTCTAAAAACAAAATGGCAACATCAAACTTTGATCCAGCCCGTCCAAGTCGCCCAATAATTTTTTCCCACTCCAGGGCACCAATGATTTGCCCATATTTACCATTTTTTTCCTGTACCCAGTTATCTTTTCCAACAGCTTTGGAACCGAATAAGAGTTCTTTTTTCTCTTTATCATAGTCTAAAATGCGTTTATCTATAGATTTCATTATATTATTGAGCGTTTCGTGCTTATTGGTTTCTATGACATTTGCTTTAATAAGCGTATCAATTAAATTGCGTTGATTTTCCAGCATATCCTGTTTAAGGCTTTTCGATTGATACCATGCATAGACATTTGTTTTTTCGTTTGTACCAATAATTTTGTCGCTGTCAAATTTACTGCCGCCGAGATTTGAAATTGCAAGTAAAGCTGCAAATATAGCCAGTATAATACCGCTAAACGACTCAAGCCGACGTTCTTTTTCTATAACTGTATCAATGATGGTGTCTGTTGACATCTAATAAATCCTCCTTACTTTTATTAAATTTTCCCCCAAAAAAATATTTCATTACCAGACGATAATATTGAATGATAATTAATGGCATATTTTGATTTAATTTTCAAGTTATTAAGATAATTATCTTTGTCTGCAAAGGTGAATTCAAGAAATAAATTACGACCATTGGTTTGATAATTCGGTTTTTGTTCCAGGGCAAACACAAGGTTTGCCCTTACACTCGTCCTCGGACGTATGTATATTCTCGGTTATTGAACAATACCAAAACTTATAGACCTATGGATGTAAAAAAAACACATGAACATCAAGTATTAAATAATTTGAAAAAAGAATTTTTTCAATAACTGGAGCATGATTACAATAAATCTGGTAAAGCCTTTTCAAACAATAATTCAGGTATAATAAAAAAAAATTATAGTATCATGAAAAATTTTTAACGAAAGGCTTGATTTGTTCATAAAACTATGCTACAAAATGTAACTAAAATATTAAGTTGTCATTGACTTGAATATCATATTTAGACGTAAGAAGGATACACAAAATGGCTAAAAAATCAAAAAAAAGCAGGAAATTACGAAAAAATAAACAGAGTAAATTATTGAACATGACCGATGCTCAGCGCATAGAATCTGCGTGTGAAAAGCTAAAAAACAATAATGCACGTGATGCGATTTCAATTTTAAAAATGGTCAATAAAGAAACAACTGATGTCAGTGATTTGCTTTTCAATGCGTATATGATGAGAGAATCGCAACTCAAAAGCAAAGGGATGCACATTGAGGCGCAGGCGATACTGGAACAAGCATTCGAATATTTGCCTGATTTCTCTACAATTACAGAAGACAGTTTATGTATTTATATTAAAAAGTCAACAATAAACGCTGCTGTTGATGCCTATTACTCATATCTTAAGAAACAAAAAATATCAAAAAAGGCACAATTTTTATTAATTGATCGGATTATGATGACCGGTAGTTGGCAACTATTAGATATCTTTGATAAAAGCGATTTAATGCTAAAAGATCTGTCACTGATGCAAAATGTCAGGCAAATGATGGTTGATGGCAAATGGGAGGATGCTTATCAAGCAATGAAATCCCTGCCTCGCATATCGCCATATGCTGAATACAAATTATTTTGTCGGGGGATGGTGGCATTTTATGCAGAGAATGAATCAGACATGCGCCAGGCTTTTAGTCGTATTTCAAAAGATTTTTCACTTTATCCGACAATTAAAGAATTACTAGTAATTGCATCACCAATGGAGAGTTTAAAGAAAAAAGGTCATTCCATCGGTAAAACTGAACATTTATGGGATGGGCCGGTTCATTTAGATCGTCAAATTGCACAGATGATTGCTGCTGCCGATGAATATAAAAAACGGGACTTGCAAACACTGGTAAACTCGGTTGCAAAGACATTATATCCAGATAAACCCGATTGGGCGGCTTTTCATATTTTGATGCTTTTATTATTAAGACAGATAGTGCAACAAGAACCGATTAATATTATTACCGACGTCGCATCAATCATTCTTAATAAAGCAATGTATCGATTATTCTCAACCAAGTATAAATATCAATATGGCAAGCATCCCTTTTTAAATGCCGCCAGATATCTCGATTGTCTGTCATCTGAATACAAACGTTCTGAGTCTCAATCTTTGGCAAAAGCAATGATTCTGTTCCAGACTGCCAGACGATGGTTTAAAAATAAAGATAGATTGTTCTCAACAGGGCTGAAATATTTATCCAAAGAGTTGGATCTAACGTATTCAAATAATGAGGAACTATTGATTTCACTTGTTTGTAAAGGACTTTCCTTTGATCCAATCAATAGAAAAGGTTACGAGCTTCTTGTAGAATTACCGCGAACTGGCAGGATGTCTAAAAATATTGTTGAAGAATATTTATTGATCATGCAAGACAAAATGGAAAATGATCCGGTACCATGTCTTGAGCTTGCTGACCTGTATTATGAAAAAAATGCATTTCGTAAAGCAGAGACTGTGCTGAAAGAAGCCATGAAGCGTGCACCTCATGATAATCGGGTAATCGAACGACATGTGATTGCACTATTGATTTCTGCGGACAAAAATTTTTCACGGAATAAAATGCATCTTGCAGAGCCGGATATCCTAAAAGCACGTCAAATTAACTGTAAATCATTGCTTCCTTATGTTTTGGAACGTACCATTTTGTATGACCTAATTGATAAAACAGATAAGTTAAAAGATGTTACAGAAAGCCATATTCAATTATTGAATGTGGCTGAAGCGATTCGTTGCATGTCTTTGTTATATCTGGAGAAAGATCGTCTGCCTCGCTCAATGAAGGTGCAATTCATAGAAATGTTAGACAGCATGAAAGAAAAAATACTGACGCTGACAGGTTCAGAAATTTTGTTTATTTTTCGACCGATTCCCAAAAAATTGCAGCCAATTTTTAAGATTCCGGCAATCCTGTCCCTTTATGAAAAATTAATACCGAAAATTTTTAAATGTATGGACGATACAGAAGTGATTGCTTTATTCGATATTATACTTTCTCCTGTAACATCAAAAATCATTTTGAAAGAAATCAGTCGACGTTTTCATGCAGCTCAGCCAGACAGGCAACTATTACTCAGTTTTTATCAAATTGCCATATGGCATCTGGATGATAGAAAAAAGAATCCAGATATGTTTATAAACATTGTTGATCAGGCAAAAGGCCCTGTTTTGGAAGAAATGCGAGAATTATCCAAGCGATTGGCACAACATGCAAGTGGAAGCTTAAAACGTGCTCTTGAATCTCTGGATTTTTCTTTGATGGGCATGCCAATGCCGCACTTTAACAATAGCTCAGATGGTTTTGATTATGATTATGACGATGGTGAAGACGATGAAGAAATCACCCTTAAAAACTTGCATGATTCCGAGCTTGAAGATGAATATGATGACGATGACGATTTTGATGACATTTTTGATTTTGGTGACGATGATGATGATCTTGGATTTTTAGGTTTTAACAATATGATCGAAGACATGATACTCGAAACGCTTGAAGCCAGAATTGATCCTGTTCGTGATGTCAGGATGCTCAAAAATCTGATCGATAGAATTGAAAAAATGCCAAAGCCTTATTTAATAGAAGAAGCTGTTGATATATTTGAAGATATACTTGATATGATTGGCTTTTTTGAAATGCCAACAGAACTCATACCCAAAGCACATTCGGCAATGGAAAAATATCCGGGTATGAAAAACATAATGAAACGACTGGCGAAAATTATTAATAGACATCATGTTAAAGAGATAACCTCATTGACTCGGCGCTTTTTGGCGCGATCATAAGATTGAAGGACAACCATTATGCTTTTTAATTATCTTGTTTTTGATTTGCCTCATGATGCCACTGAAGATGAAATCAGACAGGCATATTTGGAAAATGTCAAGAAATATCCACCGGAAAAAGATCCGCAACGATTTCGAAAATTGACACAGGCTTATGAAGATATAAAGAATAATCGAATTCGAATTCATAATCAACTGCATCCATTTGAAAATATAAGTAATAGTGAAGAAAAGCTTTTTGAATTGGGCAAAGTCAAGCTCTTAAAACGTATTCGAATGGGCTTGCTTGATCTCATAAATGCACAAGAGAAAGCTTTTAAATAAAAAATTATTGAACTGTGTGGTAATGAAGGACAGATTCGCACCACGCAAATAATATTTTGGAGAAAAAATTCAAGGTATGAAGAAAAATCATTCACCTGGCGTATTTTCAAGTATTCATGATCGTTTTACCAAACGGGTAACGCTGCCAGTATTAAAAAAAATGGTGGATATTTTGACACGTAAAATTGATAAACGTGTTCAAGGATATGTGTCTTCTGGATGGAAAGCAAAGTCTTTGTCAGATTTTCAAAACTGGCTTATGGATTTACCTGAAGACCTTACCCCAACCCAAAGTGCAACTTTGGACACATGTGATCTGTATACTTTATTGTCCGAATTCTCAGCACTCAGGCAAGAGATAAAAATTCAAAATCGAGAACAGAATAGAGCCATTAAAACATTGTCAGAAACGCTGGATGAATATGAAAAAACTTCTAATCTGTTCAGAGAAAGAACTCAAGATATTGCTTTACTTGAAGAAAGAATTCGGACATCAAGCATTCAAGCCAGTGAAAAAAGAACTGTTATTCCATTTTTGGATATGCGTGACGCATTGGTGCGCGGATATAAATCATGCAAACGTATCAACGAAAATGCCAGCCTTTTGAGACCATCACCCAAAGGTATTGAAAGTATCATTGAAGGTTATGAAATGGCGATTCGCCGATTTGATCGGGCGTTGGCATCGGTGGATATTAAAGCAATGGAATGTATTGGCAAACCTTTTGATCCCCAAACCATGCGTGCAGTGGGGACGAAAACTGTCAATGGATACGATGATGGTATTGTGGTTGAAGAAATGTTGACAGGCTTTATTCGGAAGCAGGAAATCATTCGCCTTGCAGAGGTAACTGTCAATAAAATTGAATCGACATAAATTTAATTGTTTATGTTTATAAATGGAATGTTCATAAAAAACTTCCTTTATTTCAATTAGAATTATCTGCATCCTTAACGAAAAAAGTTAACGTGATAAGGATGTCATATTAACAAATAAATCTCTTTTTGAGGTTTACGAACTATGGGGAAAAAAATAATGGAACCAATTGTTGGCATCGATTTGGGAACAACAAACTCGGAAATTGCTTATATAATTGAAAACAATGCTGAAATTATCACAGACAATGATGATGGCATTTTGCCATCATGTGTCGGGCTAAATACAAACGGCCATATTATTGTCGGAACTGAAGCAAAGAATCAGGCAGTCATTTACCCTGAAAAAACAGTGTTATCAATTAAACGACTGATGGGTAAAGAAGAAAAAATTGTAATGGGGGATCGGACATATCTACCACAGGAAATTTCAGCATTTATTTTAAAATCGTTGAAAGAGCGCGCAGAAAAAAAGCTGAACCAGAAAATATCCAAAGCAGTGATTACTGTACCCGCATATTTTACTGATGCCCAACGTCAGGCGACACGAGAAGCGGGCGAAATTGCTGGCTTGAATGTCGTCCGCATTATCAATGAACCCACTGCCGCTGCTTTGGCATACGAATCCAATCGTTCGGAACGTCAAAATGTTCTGATATATGATTTAGGCGGTGGTACTTTTGATGTATCCATTGTAAAAATTGAAAATGAGGTTGTTGAGGTCATGTCCAGTACAGGAGATAATCATCTTGGGGGGGATGATTTCGACAATGCGATCATTGACCTTTTGATGGATCATATTCAGAATGAACTGAAAGTCAAGATTAAGGAAGAGGCAAAACTGATAGCACGTCTTAAACGTGCTGCAGAAAACGCTAAAATTGAATTGTCTTCAAAGCCTTATGTCACCATTGAGGAAGATCATATTGGCAAAAAAACATTTCGTGATGTTCATTTGAGCTATGAATTATCACGAAACTTATTTGAAGAAATGATTGATGATGATATTTCCCGGACAATGGATGCAGTAAACACGGCATTGCAGGATGCCAATATTCTGCCGGCAGATATCCATAAAATTATTCTTGTGGGTGGATCTACAAGAATACCTAAAATTTCGATAATGCTTGAAGAAAAATTTAAACAATTACCCCATGGAGAAATCGATCCTGATCTTTGTGTGGCACTTGGCGCAGCCATTCAAGCTGGACGAGAAATGGGAATGGATCAATCGAGCATTTTACTGGATATTACACCTTACACCTTTGGAACATCAGCACTGGGTTCTATTAATGGAGAACCATCAACCACAATGTTTGTGCCATTGATTCGTAAGAATACCAAGTTGCCTGCCAGCCGCAGTGAAGTTTTTTATACCATGTTTGACGATCAGGAAGCCGTTGAAATCAAAGTGTATCAGGGGGAACAACCCAATGCTGTTGATAATGTGCTGATCAATAAATACATGTTCCGCCTTTCAAATAATACACCGGCAGGGAGTCCAATTGTCTTACATTATGATTTGGACATTAATGGCATACTGAAACTTGAGGCAACAGAAAAGAAAAGTGGACGAAAAATTAACGCGGTTATTGAAAATGCGTTTGCCACATTTTCTGAAGAAGAAATTTCGAAATCAAGAAAGAAAATTAATGATGTTTGGGGATCTAACACGGATACAGATCAAGACGCAGGAGATTTGGATTCAATCTCAACAGATATCGTTGATTCAATGCCGCAAGACATGAAAGATATTGTGCGTAAGGCCCAAAGTAAACTGAATGAAGCGGCTGAAGAAGATCGTGAAGATATGGTTGATCTTATTGAAGATCTACAGGACGCGCTTAAAAAGAATGATTTGAAAAGAGCAACTTCATGTAAGGAAGAGCTTGAAGAAATTTTGTTTTACATTGGTGAAGAATAATGAACCGGTGTCCGGCATGTAATGCGCGCTATCGGGGCAAAGATAAATGTCATCGATGCGGCTTGGAAATTGCGCCAATTCTTGAAATCAAAACTCGCGCGCAATCCCATTTTAAAGAGGCATTCATCGCGTTTTCTATGGAAGATTTTGATCAAATGTACAGTCATGCACATCGTGCGAATGCTTTATATCAAACGCGAGAATCCATTCAAGTTCTTGCCTGTGCCGCATTATTGGCTAAACGATTTGAAGAGGCAATAAAAATGTGGCGGCAGTATTCAAACTGCATGCCATTTTGTTCCAGATAATTCTGGAATAACAATCAAATTTTGGAGGTTTTTATGAGTAAAGATTTATATCCATCATTACCAATATACATTATTGATGATGATGCTGTTTCACGGGAAGCACATCAGGGAATCCTGGAACATCGTGGCATGAACCATATCATGTTTTCAGACAACACTGATGACGTTCTGTCAAAGCTGGAAAATCAAAAAGTTAGCGTCATTTTACTTGATCTGATATTTCCAGACTGCGAAAAAAATGGTGAGGATTTGTTACCTGATATTCTTCAACGTTATCCGGATGTTCCTGTAATTATTATCACTGAAACCGACGCTGTTGATACGGCTGTGCGATGCATGAAATCCAATGCATATGATTACCTGGTCAAACCCGTCGATGCCGAAAGATTGATCACCACAATTGAGCTGGCCCTGGAATTTGGTGATATACAAAATGAAAATATGACATTACAAAAGCAACTTTTGAGTGGACAATTACAGCATCCAGAAGCCTTTTCAGGTATTGTATCATCAAATAATGAAATGTTGTCCATCTTCCGGTATGTTGAAGCCATTTCAACATCCAACCAGCCATTGTTAATCAGTGGTGAAACCGGTGTTGGAAAAGAATTGATTGCCACTGCTGTTCATAAATGCAGTAACCGCAGAGGTGATTTTATTTCTTTTAGTGCTGCCGGTCTTGATGATGAAACATTCTGTGATCGTTTATTTGGTCATGTGCGGGGGGGCATTGAAGGCGCGACTGAAGATCAATTGGGGATTGCCCAAAAGGCCAATGAAGGCACCCTTTTCCTTGATGAAATTGGTGATTTGAGTTACGAAACCCAGAAACGTTTATTACAATTTATTCAAGAGCGTGAGTATTATCCATTAGGTTCAACAAAGCCCAAACGAACCAGTGCAAAAATTTTGGCAGCAACGAATAAGGATCTTAAGAGCCTCGTTGATCAGGGAAAATACAGAGCAGACCTGTATTACCGCCTGACAGCCCATCATATCAATATTCCACCATTAAGAGAACGTATGGAAGACCTTCAATTGTTACTGGATTACTTTATTGATATGGCGGCTAACGATATGAACAAACGATTCCGCGTTCCCAGTAAGAAAATTCTTGCCTGCCTATCAGAATATGAATTTCCTGGAAATGTCCGAGAATTGCGCGCAATGATATATGATGCAGTTGTCAGCCAAAAACGTGGTGACTGGTTGGATACCAAATTCTTTGAAAAATATGTAAACGTTAACCAACCCAACGGCGTTCAAATCAGAAAGTTCCAAAGCTCCGATTCTGCTGCATTTATTTCTGCATTGCACCGATTGCCTTTGATGAGAACATTACAAGACTCGTTAATCGAAGAATCATTGAAACGTGCGAATGGAAATCAAACTATTGCTGCAAACATGATTGGGGTATGTCGTCAAACAATCATTCGTTATTTAAAAAAGTAAATCAGCTGTTCAGCAACAGGACATACCTGTTGCTGACATAAAAACTATTCCAGAAATTTTTTTTGCAATGCCTATGACAAAAACCAATCCAAATTTTTTTTGTTACTTTCTTTAAGGCATTTGTCGAGGCTTTCCATTTGTCTTTACTCACCCCTATTACTTTAAATTTGATTTGTTTCAGGAATTTTTCAAATGAATTTATCAAACTTTTTTCATCCACATGGTCCACATAATCAGCATGCCATACAAGCATGTTTTCTGGTTCTACCAAAACAACACTATATGTTCTCAATTCGATCTCCTTTTCAAAACCTTCATCTTCATGAAGATATCCTGAACCTGTTATACCTGCTCTTGTTAGAATTTCTGCTGGATGTAATCGACCAACCCATCGCCCATTTCCCACTTTCCTATTCCAGAAGTGTAAAAATTGACATGTAAGCATGTTTTTTGCAGCAAAGTTTTTTTTCTTGTCAGGCACGAAGGTTGCTTTAGTGTAAAATATCACCAAAACACTGTAAAAAAATCTATGTATACACGTTATTGAAAAAAGCCCCCGGAAAGCAACTCGCATTATCGCAGCAAGTATCATATTTACAAGTACTTAGACATTTATTTCTTCACAGTTGATTCAAGTACAGGATGCTTTTTTGTGTATATTTTTGTTTCAATCATTCAGTCAAACTTTACACTTCACATGTAAAGTTTGATCATGACATAAAATGTCAAATGATTTAACATGTTAAGAAACAGTGTTCACATGTAAGCATATTTACCTTAAGGAGGCTTATAATGAAAACAAATAAAAAATTAATACGTGCTATACATATTTTTGGATATTTATGTGTCATTATTTTATGGCCGATAATAATCTATTGCGTTGATATACCAGAGGGGTCAAATCACCCGCCCTCATTTACTCTGGGGCCGGATCAGGTAATCAATGAAGATGCCATTCATAATGGATTAAGTAATTTTGCACAAAACATTCAACCGGGTCCAACTGATGATGAAAAAGATCAAGAAATTGAATTCTTTCTATCTGTGGACAATCCTGATCTGTTTTCGGTAAAACCTGCTGTGACAAAACAAGGTACATTACATTATCAACCTGCGCCGAATAAAAATGGCAGTACCACTGTTTCAATCTATTTAAAAGATGATGGCGGCACTGAAAATGGCGGTGTGGATACAAGCGAAACAAAAACCTTTAAGATAACAGTACTTCCTGTCAATGATCCGCCTTCATTTTTTAAAGGGGATGATCAATCCATTATTAAAAACTCTGACTTGCAGGTTGTTCCAGGGTGGGCCACACGTATGAGCAAAGGGCCGGCAGATGAACAGAATCAGCATCTGACATTTATTGTGGATACCAAACCCGAAGACATCTTTGAAACGCTTCCTCAAATATCACCCGATGGCACATTGTCATACAAACCCGCACGCGATGCACATGGTCAGGCCTTGATCATTGTTAAACTTCAAGATGATGGCGGAACAGCTCATGGCGGAAATGATACCAGTGCAGAACAAGATTTTATCATCAGTATCATCTGGGCCAATCATGCACCCTCTTTTACCAAAGGGCCTGATATTCGCATATTAGAAGATTCGCCATCCCAGACGTTTGATCAATGGGCCACGAATGTCATCCCCGGACCTAAAGAAGAAAATTCTCAAAATGTATTTTTCATTCTTTCTGTTGAGCAGCAACAATTGTTTGCTGCATTACCCACCATTACTTCCACTGGAAAACTAACGTTTCGTCCCAATCCTGATGTCAATGGCAAAACCCTGATCACTGTTTTTTTACAGGATGATGGCGGCACTGAGTTTGGTGGTCAGGATCAAAGTGACAGCCAGACATTTTATATTGATATCAAAGCCGTCAATGATCCACCGGAATTTACTCCCGGCCCGGATCAAACCATTCCCCAAAATTCTGGCCCACAGCTGGTAACATCATGGGCAACAAATATTTCTCCAGGACCACCTGATGAAGCCGATCAAAACTTGAAATTTATCGTAACAACTGATAAGCCGAAATTATTCTTATCCCCGCCAGTTATTCTGTCAAATGGTGCCCTGCAATATACACCAGCGGCAAATGTAGCTGGAAACGCGGTTGTCACAGTCACACTTCAGGATAGCGGCGGCACCTATGATAATGGTGATGACACCAGTGAGCCAGTTGATTTTAATATTACTGTCATTGCCATTAACCACGCGCCCTGGTTTACGCCGGGTGCTGATATTACAATTCCTGAAGACAGTGGTCAGATGACTTTTGAGAAATGGGCTCCGGAAATCAGTGCAGGCACATCTGAAGAATCTTATCAAAACCTGACATTTTATGCATTTGCCAATAACCCGGACATGTTTTCCCTGCAACCTGAAATGCTTTCTGATGGCACCATTTCATTTGAAACTTCGCCTGATGTCAATGGTCTGGCGCGTATTCGCATTTATCTGAGAGATGATGGAGGAACCGAAAATGGGGGAATAGATCAAAGTGAAGATTATTTTCTGAATGTTCATGTCACCCCGGTGAATGATGCCCCCCGGCCGGTTGGGGAAACCCTGATTGTCCAGGAAGACACACCGACACTCTATACATTGACCGCAATTGATATTGAAAATGACCCCATCACTTACGAAATCTTTTTTCCGCCACAGAAGGGTTCGCTGATCATTGAAAATCCACTCACCGGACAATGTGTCTATACCCCCTATACAGATAGCGTGGGCGAAGACTATTTTGAGTTTCAGGCCTTTGATCATGTTGCGCAATCAGTGCCTGTAAAAATTACCATTGAAATCCTTCCGGTTAACGACGCGCCTGTCATTTCTGATATTGCAAAACAGACCACCATTGAAGATACGCCAACGTCCCCCATCGAATTTTTTGTTTTTGATGCAGATTCACGATTTGATGACCTCACTCTGGAAATTACATCAGAAAATAAAACCCTTGTGCCAGATGACAATATCGTTGTCCAGGGTTCTGCGGGCAAACGTTCCCTGGTTATTTCACCTGAATTCAATCAATCTGGAACCACTGTTATCACACTCCGCATCACTGATAACACCAATATGTCATCCCAGGTGCAATTTGTTCTGGAAGTTCAAAAACGTAATGATCCACCAACCCTTTCTGAAATTGAAGATCAGGTTATTTATGAAGACCAGACAACGCCGCCAATCACGTTTTCAATTAATGATTCTGAAACACCTGTGGCTGCTTTGGTGATTAAGATTGATTGTTCAGATCCCCTGAGAATCCCAAAGGAGAACATCCAGCTTTCAGGCGATGATGTGTATCGAACCATGACTTTGAAACCGGTTGATAATGTTTCGGGTGATGTCAATATTACAGTGAGTGTATATGATGAAGACATGGCAGTTGCCAGCCAAAGCTTTGTACTTCAAATTTTAGCAGTGGATGACCCACCGGCAATTGGCAACATTGGTAATCAGACCATTATTGAAGATGAACCCTCACAGAAAATTGAATTTATGATCAGCGACCCGGATACGCCACTGGATGATATATTGATACGCGCCATGTCAAGTGATGAATCAATCATTGCCAATGATCAAATTATCATAGCCGGTCAAGGTATGAATCGGACAATCCAGTTCACACCATTGGAAAATCAGACAGGTTCTGTTCGTATTGACTTGATCGCCAATGATGGCGTATCTGACAGTAATATCAAATCTTTCAATATCACCATTACACCTGTCAATGACCCGCCAATTGCCGATACCGGGGATAATTTTTCTATTGGAGAAGGTCGAAAGGTGTATCTTGATGCCTCACATTCCATTGATCCTGAAAATCACATCATATTCTATCAGTGGGAACAGGTCAGTGGGGCTCATGTGGATATTGATAATCATACTGAAGCCAGAACCTTTTTTACTGCACCTGATGTTGGCCCCAATGGCACAATACTGGTGTTTAAATTATTAATTATCGATCATGAGGGCGAGCAGTCTGATGATACCATTGAGATAAGCATTGAAGATATGGCCGGTCAGTATATGATAGAATCCATTGCCGGCAATGATGGCAGCATTGAACCCTCAGGACAATTGTTTGTTCAGGAATATTCGTCAAAAACTTTTCACATCACTGCCAATCCCAATTATGACATTAAGGATGTCATGATTAATGGCGAATCCATTGGCCCGGTTGACCAATATACATTTTTTGATATTCAGGCCGATCAAACAATCCATGCATTTTTTGTCGCCCGACCCAAAATTACCATTCTGACTGAAGGCAACGGCCATGCCTCTCCACAGGGCATTTTATACATGGATCGCGGGGATAGTCTCACCCTGAAATTGACACCTGACGAAGGTTACATGCTGGACTACATTTTGATTGATGATATTGTGGTTGCCCCCAAAACAGAATTGCATTGCTCGGATATCCAGTTTGATCATAAAATTGTGGCATATTTTATCAGTAAAACCATATTTGTTGAGACTGAAGCGGGAAAGCGCGGCACAGTGAATCCATCAGGAAAAATCCCTGTGGCTCTAGGAAGTGACTTGAATATTCAAATCATTCCTGATCAAGGCTATGAGGTGGCTGATGTTCAGGTGAATGGCACTTCAGTTGGGCCGGTGACAAACCATATATTTCATGATATTCGTGCGAATTCGGTCCTGTATGCCAGATTTCAGCCGGTCGTTGCACAAACAATTACTGCAAGCTCAGGACATAATGGACATATTTTTCCTGAAGGTGAAATAAAAGTTTCTGATGGCCTCGCGCAATCTTTTGTGATGAACCCGGATCGCACCTATCAGGTTGCTGATGTACTGATTGATAATATATCCATTGGCCCGGTGGATCGCTATACATTTCCATCAGTGGAAAAGGATTATGACATTCATGTCATTTTTGAACATCAACCCAAAATATCCGCTCAGGCAGGCCCAAATGGTTCGATCGAGCCCAATGGAGAAGTTTATGTCAAACAGGGATGGTACCAGGAATTTAACATTGAACCCGATGAAAACTATGAAGTGAAAGAGGTCAGTGTTAACGATGAATCTATTGGGGTGGTCGAGGGACATATCTTTCTGGAAATAACAGACGATTTATCCATTATTGCCGAATTTCAACCCATGCCAAAAATCTATGCCTCAACAAATAACAATGGCACAATCACGCCATCAGGAACAATTATTGTGCCCGGCAATAGTTTTCAACAGTTCAGGATGACACCTGATCCTGGCTATCGATTTGACAGACTGGTTGTCAATGGGAGGATTCAACCACTTCCTGAAGGGCAATTTCTCTATACTGTCGCTAATATTACCAGAGATTATACGCTGAATGCCCAATTTGTATTGGATCAATATACACTTAATGCATCATCTGGGGCTTATGGAAGTATCACTCCCACAGGTACGAAAACAGTATTTGGTCATGATTCTCAAACATATGTATTTATTCCTGATGAGGGGTATGAAGTGGCCCGCGTTCTTGTTGATGGCAACAATATTGGGTGTATCCCCTCCTATACGATGGCATCTATTGTGTCAGATCATGTCATTCGAGTGGAATTTATTCAGAAGCCGCAAATTACTGCTGAAGCCGGCATTCATGGTCAAATTGAGCCGCAGGGCATCATTGATGCTCACAATGGGGATTATCAATTGTTTTTGATTAAACCGGATAAGGGGTTTAAGATTGCTTCCCTTATCGTTGATGATAATCCTGTTTCAACCAGACTGGATGGTATTCAGAAAGATAATTTGTGGAAATCTTATGTATTTCCCAATGTGACTGAAAATCACACCATATCCGCAACTTTTGACCGATGCACCATTGAATTACGCACCAATGGCAATGGTACAATTGATCCTGATAAAGATCTGGAATTTGATGTGCTTGACAATGTTAATTTTTCTTTTCAGCCCAATAATGGTTTTGTTATTGACAATGTGATTGTAGACAGACAACCCCTGGGCCCAAGATCGTTCTATAACTTCTGGGAACTGACTGATGATCATATTCTTGAGGTAAATTTTCGTGCCATAGAAATTCAAACCATTACAATTACAGCCGGGCCGGGCGGAAGTATAACGCCCTCCGGTACCATGCGAATTCTCGGCGGAGAATATGCCGAATTTATGGTCACACCAGATGACATGTATGTGCTTTCAGAAATCCTGCTCAATGGTAAACCGATTTCAGACAGCACGGATGAAAATAAAATGCTGCCAGTTGGAAAAGAAGGCTATTACGTATCTTTAAATGTGACCTCTGATCAAACAATTGAAGCAACATTCGCTGAAATTCCCAAACATGAAATCCGTGCAATTACAGGGCCTTTTGGCACAATGGAGCCATCCGGAAAAATTGAGGTGCTGCATGGACAATATCAGTTGTTTACATTTCATCCAGACCCCGGTTTTGCTGTCAAGGATGTTCAACTGGATAATCAATCACAGGGACAAATCAACAGCTTTTCTTTGTCAGTGATGGATGATCATATTATTACTGTGAGTTTTGAGGCCATCAATACCCGTGTCATTGAAGGGGTTGTTGTTGACCGCGAAGCCATTACACATGGACTGGAAAACTTTATTGTTGAAGTCTGGCAGGGCGATGAATTACTTCAAACAACCACGACAAATATTAATGGTGAATACCGGTTTGAAAATTTGCCGGCGGCAAATAATCTCGTGATGGCTGCCTGGCCTCCTCTGGAAAACTCAGACTATTATGGCAGCTTTTATAATGAGAAAAAAGAACGTATGTTTGCCGATCTTTTGTCAACCCTGTCTGGTAATCTGGATGATATTCAATTTAAAATGCAGCGCACATTTGAAGAAGGCATTCGCGGGCAGGTTCGTGAAGGGGATAAAGGGGTTCCCTTTATTGTTGTCGATGTTTTTGAAGACAGTGCCACCTTTGTAAAAAATGTTATCACTGATGAAAATGGCTATTATACCTTAACAGGCCTGGATCCCTCTGAAGATTACAAGGTGTCTGTCTGGTATCGCCCCTATGCAACAGAATATTTTTACAGTATTCCGGATTTTATCGAACCCGGAGATGTTGTCCCCACAAGCAGTGTGTTATCCTGGGATCGGGCAAAGATATTTCGCTCCGAGTATCCGCCCTTATCCAATATTGATATCATTATTAATCCCGGTGAAATCATCAGCGGCACTGTGTTGTTTGCTGATGACTCTCCGGCAACTGGCATTCGGGTAAATGCAGTGAGTGACAAGGACCAGAGCGGAAATGGAGCATTAACTGATGACGCCGGACACTATACCATTATTGGACTGACAAAAGTACTTCAGGAACAGGCCGCATCTGATGGCTATATTGTAGAAATTCAAGCGGTTGATTATCCCTATATTGCCTATCCTCAGGCAATCAGCAGAGATCTGGCAACACGTGTGATCACCGGACGAACAGATATTAATTTTCAATTAAAAACAGGGCATTGTCTTTGTGGCACAGTTTTTCAGGATGATGGCAATCCCATTGAAGGCATTCAAATTTTTGCATGGTCTCAAAAAAATCCAGAGATGAAAAGCGGCACGACCATCACTGACAGTGCCGGTCATTATACCATTGCCAATCTGCCCATTGCATCAGATTATGTTGTATCGGTTATTTCAGATCAATATCCTGTCCACTATTATGAAAATACCCATCAGATTGAAAATGCCAGTTTGCTGGATTTGCGCATCTCATCAGTAGAAGATATTGATTTTCATTTAAAGAAAGGCCCTGTTATTCATGGTTATGTCTATGCGTATCAGGACATTGGCGCAGAAAAACCATTATCCGGCGTATGGGTCAATATATGGTCAGAAAGCACCCAAACAGGCGGTGATGTGGTAAGTGACCTAAATGGCTATTACGAAATTACTGGCCTTGTTGCGGATGCAGATGATTATCAGATTTCAGTAATATATCCAGGCTTCCAACCGGCTTTTTATAAAGAAATTCCTGATGACGACCTGATGAATGACACAGTGTATCAATGGGCTGATGCCGGAAACATATCGCCATCAATTGATGATCAAATTCAATATCGAAATATTGTGCTGAATAAAGGCGTCACATTTGCCGGCATGGTCACCTATGAGAATCAACCGGTTGAAAACGTAAGCATTGAAATTTTCTCCGAAGAATCCGGCGGATGGGGAAGTACTGTTTCGGATAATCGAACAGATGCCAATATGATGATTACCGGCCTTATTCCTGGAATCTATACAGTAAAAACAAGGTCTCAGGATTTTGCAGATACAGTCATTTCTGGAATCAATCTGGAACAATCAATTATGGATTACAATATTCAATTAACTATCCCCAATCGCACCATATCCGGAACACTCATTGGATTAAAAAAAGGAGAAGTTGTTCGGATTAACGCCTGGTCCACTGATACCAACTGCAATGGCTTTACTGAAGTGAAAGGTTCAGGCTTTGCCACGCATTTTCACATTAATGGCCTGAAACCGGCATCAGATTATTTACTGGAAGCATTTGCCGATAATTATCCCAGACAAATTTATGATGGTCAATCCAATATTTTGTCTGCTGACTTGATTGATGTTTCCATGCGGGATGTTTCCACTGTGGTATTTCGATTTGAAGATAAAGGCAATATCATGATTTGTGGAAATGTGACCTTTCCACAGGATGCACAATCTTTGGAATCGGTTCGTGTTGAAGCGTTTTCCGAAGCCACTGACACCATGCTTGAATCACACCTTATATTTCAGGAAAATTCTGTCATGGCTTATACCCTTGTCGGCAATGCCCCGGCAAATGATTATGAAGTGCGTGTTTATTCGGATCAATTTATTGATATGACAACATCTTCACCAGTCAATACAGTGGAAAATGCTGTAATCACCGATGTCAACTTTTTGCTTTCTCGGGGAACCCAAATATCCGGACGCATAACGAATGATCAAAACCAGGGTATCAATCAATTAAACGTGATTGCATGGTCTGATACCTTAAAATCAGGCAGTCAGGTCAATACCTTGCCGGATGGCAGTTTTATTATTCCCGGCCTTGCGTATGCCTCAGATTATCATATTGAAATTATTCATGATATTTATGGTCAGTATTACTATAATCATCTCCAGGTTGTGCGTGATCGTAATCAGGCCAGCATTTTGGACACGCATTCGGGAGATATTACTGATATCCGCGCTGTGATACCGGCAGGCGTTTTTATTCAAGGGAATGTGTCTGATACACATGGAAAAGTCCTGTCAGGCGTTTGGGTGGATGCATGGTCGGCATCAACCCAGTCTGGTAATGGTGTATTTACCGATAGTCATGGTTTTTTCAAAATTCAGGGACTTCTTGAATCCAATGATTACCTGATTCGCGTATTACCGGAACATCAGTATTTGCCAGATGAGAAACATCACATTTCAGCACCCTGCGATGCCATTGATTTCAGATTGACCGAAACAAAAGGTTTTCGTGTAATTGGGACTGTTTACAATTGTAATGAAAAACCACTGCAATTGGCACGCGTTGAAATTCAATCTGCCAGTAATGAATATGCCTATGGATGGGCACTCACATCATCAGATGGCAGTTATGAAATCAAACAGGTACCTCAGGCAACAGATTATATTGTCACAGTTCTGCCGCCGGAAAATTCAGAATCCGCCTTTATGCAAATGAAACGTATTTCTATCAGTGCTGACAAACGGCTGGATATCTATCTGGAGCCGGAATTGATGTTTTCTGGTCAATTGACAGATCAAAACACGAATGCGCCAGTTGAAAATGCAAGTGTTGTTGTGTTTAGTGCATCAAATGGCTTTTGGGATGAAATACAAACCAATGCCGAAGGAATATATGAACTTCACCACGTACCTGCTGGCAAGGATTTTATGATCATTGTCAATGCGCCAGATTATCTGGAATCCCAAAAAACAGGCATGACACCCGGTATAGATATTGATTTTGAACTGGAAACCGGTGGCATGATTTCTGGTGTGGTCAAGGTGGCCAGTACAGGAAAAGGCATGCCTGATGTTCCGGTTGAAATCTATTCTGTATCCAATGCCGGTCTATCAAATTTTGGTGGGATTGCTGCCACTGATGCCAATGGTTTTTTTCAGGTGAGCCAGTTAAAAATTAATGATCATCAGGGATTTGCCATTAATGATTATGTGGTGTTTATTTATCCAGATTATTATCCGCCCCAATCCAGGGGAAATAAATCCACTGGCGAAACTGTAAATTTTGTTGTCGCTGGCGGTGAAGCCAATGAAACATCAGGTACTGTCCCACTGTTTGGAAACCCTCATCAGATTATAGTAGATGTGTTTGAAAATGATGGCCCCTTTGTCACGTGTGTCAAACCGGATGCATATGGCACATTTTATGTGTCAGGTCTGCATATCAATAAAAAATATCAATATCGTTTTCTCGTTCAATTTAGTGAAACCAACACTTCAGTTGAACAATGGGCCGGTGAAAACGATCTGGGCGTGGACAATCGGGAAGATGCGTTTGCGTATGGGGTGCCATCAATTATCAATTTTGAGTTTCATGAAGAGATCAGAAAGCGGAATGTTTCAGTATTATCAGGCGGCCCCGGGCCTGTTCAAAATCTGAGGTCTTCAACCCATGCTTTTCGGGCAATTAACCACAAAAAACGAACCATAACAGCATCAGGCCCGGAAACAGTATCCAACGATCCCACAGTGAGCGTGGGATGGGATCCGCCTGCTGATTCAGCAGCATTGGCGGGTTATTATGGCTTTTTTACTGATGAGGCGGCTTTTTCTTTTTCTAAATACAACACAGACAATAAACCGCCCATTCGTACACGAAAGATTACCAGTCGCGATCTGGAAGGTGATGATGTGAATTACTACTTTCATGTTGCAGCAGTTGATGTTCAAGGCCGGGTTGGGGATACATCATCAATTGCATTTCGCATTGACACTGTTCCCCCCACCAATGTCAGTGTGATTGCACCGGATTTCAGTGCCCAACGAAATATTCAAATTCAACTTGGGGCAGGTGGGGCGTCAGAAATGTATATCAGCAGCGAATCCTACCAGGATGGCGGGGCGTGGGAAAAACTGTCTCAACAACGTGAATGGCAATTGACACCAGGAAATGGTGAAAAACCAATTTATGTTCGTTTCAAGGATAAAGCCGGCAACATTTCACAAACAATGGCCAAAACACGCTATACCCAGGAACTGCCCCAATACACCATTCAATTGATTGCGGAAGAATATGGCACGATTTCACCATCAGGCACACTCATCAAAGAAAAGGGAGAAAACCTGTCTGTCGCAATTATTCCTGATGAAAATTATCAAATTAAACGATTGACCCTTGATGGCAAAGCACTGTCATCAAACAGCACATCATATATTTTGGAAGACATTCAGGCCGATCACCTGTTGACTGTATCTTTTGAAAAGTCGCTTTTTAAGATTGTCAGCAGTGCCGGAGATCATGGCCAGATCTCTCCAACTGGTGAATTTTTTGCAGAAAAAGGATCGTCACAGGCTTTTATGATAATGCCTGATACCGGCTATTCTGTGGATCAAATTTTATTTGACATGACACCGGTCAACTGGACTGGTAACCCATTTATGATGGCTGACATTGCAAAGGGTCATCAGTTATTTGTTTCATTTACACGTGCGTATACAATTACAACAACAACTGACTCGCATGGTCAAATCATACCCGATGGCGAGGTGATGGTTGCAGAAGGACATTTGCAACAATTTCAATTGATTCCAGATAAGGGGTATGACATTGATCTGGTTCTGATTGATGGTTCACCGGCACAGATGATTCAGCAATCAGTGACATTGTATAATGTTCAAAAAACATATGATATTCAGGCTTTCTTTAAAAAAGTAAACTTTACCATTGAATCCATGAGTGGTCAACATGGCGTAATTGATCCTGAAGGCAGTATTGTTGTCGAAAAAAATGATCAAAAAGTTTTTCATATTCTACCAGAATCCGGTTTTGAAATTGAGCAACTGCTCATTGATGGCATTGCTGTGCAACCCGCTCATTCATATACCTTTGCAGATATGACATCAAATCATAGTATTGCCGCCAAATTTCAGTCAACGCAGTTTATCGTACATTCTGAATCAGGGCCCAATGGATCAATTGAACCACAAGGTGATATTGCCGTAAATTGGGGAGAAGAACTGATTCTCATTGTTGAACCGGCATCAAACTTTTCAGTCGATCAGGTATTGCTGGATAATCAGCCGGTGACACTGACTGCCGGATATTACTACAAACTGACTGATATCAATGCCAACCATGATTTTTCTGTTTCTTTCAAACGTGTCCATCAAATTGTGTCAATTGTTTCGGGTGATGGTCAGACAATACCATCAGGGATTGTTATGGTTGAACAAAACAGCAGTCAAAATTTTGAAATAATTCCCGATATTGGGCACCAACTGGAAAAATTTCAAATTGATGATGCCTACGTAACACTGGATGATCTGTCATATACATTTGACAGCGTGACCAGAGATCATCAGTTGATTTCTACCTTTGCTCCCATTCCTGTAAAAATTACAGCGACTTCTGGAGGCAATGGCAAGATTTCACCATCAGGTATCATTACGTATGATATGTTCAGTAAGGCCACATTCTTTCTTAACGCCAACCCGGGTTTTGAAGTAGCCAGTTTAACAATTGATGGCAGCAAGATACCTTATACAAAAAATAGTTACGTCATTGAATCGGTGGATCGTGCATATGAAATAAACGTTGAATATCAAATGTTTAATTATCCGCCAACAGTTTCAGATGCCACATTTCATCTGATGGAAGATACCTCGGTTTGTGCCAAGCTCAATGGCATTGATGGTGATGGCGATCTCGTGACCTTTGCGCTTGTCACCATGCCTGATCAGGGAAATGCCATCATCACCAATGCTGCAGATGGTATATTCTGTTATACGCCCAATGCAAATGCAGATGGCACAGATCAGTTCATATTTCTGGCAAAAGATTACAGCAAAAGTTCAAATATGGGGATTGTCACATTAAAAATACAGCCTCAGAATGATGCACCTCAGGCCATGAATGACCAATGGACATCAACTGAAGATACCCTGCTGAATACTCAGCTTTCTGCAATGGATATTGATAATGATCCTTTAACATACACACTTGTATCACAGGCGACACTGGGTCAGATAATCCTGGTAGATCGCAGCACTGGGGAAATCAAGTATCAGCCAAGGCCGGATGTTAGCGGTTCTGATAAAATTTTATTTCAGGTAAGCGATGGACGTCTGAAATCCAATATTGCTGAAGTCATCATTCAGATTCAGCCTGTTAATGATGCACCACTTGCTTATTCCAGCACGGTTGAGACCGGAAGAGGTCAGTCTATTGCCTTAACACTCCTTGCAAGTGATATTGAAAACGATTCTTTGGCATATCAAATTATTTCTTCGCCTGCTGCCGGTCAATTGACACCCATGAATCATGGTATATATGTATATCAACCAGACCGTGGATTTATTGGCACAGATCAGTTTTCTTTTCAGGTGAATGATGGAGAATATACCTCAAATACTGCGAGCGTTTCCATTATCATTGGGACAATCAGTGCAGTTACCAATGAGGAACAGGCGGTTTCATTAAGTGTTCAATATGGGGCAGCGATCATTGAAAATGTCTCTCATGGTGAAACGCAATGGGTGGATCAGGAACTATTTTATACACCTTCAAAGGATTTTGTCGGCTATGATACCCTTCGCTATCAAAATCCGGGTGATCCGGTTATTCGAGAAATTGTTATTCGCATTGAACCTGTTAACGACGCGCCAGTAATACATGAAATTGACACAGTTATTGTCAATGAAGATGAAAACCAGTCGATTCCCATTGTCATTGAAGAACCCGATGGTGATGCCATTACATTAACATATACGTCGCCGGAACATGGCACCATTGTGGAATCAACCAATATATTGACCTATTATCCAGATGAAAACTTTCATGGCTCAGATCATCTTATCGTGTATGTTACTGATGGTAACGTTGAAGCATCTCAGGAAATCAACATAAGTGTTATTTCAAAAAATGATGCTCCTGTGATTGGCAAATTACAATCACTTGAAGTGCTGGAAGATCATGCGATTGATATCACCATTGTTGCCACTGATGTGGATCAGGATGAACTGCTTCTGAAAATTGATGATGAGCCAAATCATGGTCAAATTTATGGCAAAACATTGGATATGATGCATTTCAATTACACACCTTCACCAAACTTTGAAGGGTGGGATCAGATATCCATACAGGTTTTTGATGGCCTGGCTCATTCTGAAACACAACATATTTCAATCCATGTATTGGGTGTCAACGACAGGCCTTCTGCCCAAAGCATGCAGATCAATGGTATTGAAAATACAAAAATTACAGCACAATTGGAAGGATTTGATATTGAGGGACAGGCACTTGTTTACAACCTTTTCACACAGGCGGAAAATGGAATTGTCAATATCACCCCATCCACAGGCGAATGCGTATATATGCCGTCAAATGGTTTTGTTGGTAATGATGAATTCTCTTTTACTGTTCATGATGGCTACACCCGCTCAGCTTCAGCAACAGTAATTATCAGTGTTGAAATGGGCAATCGTCCTCCCATTGCAGAGAATGGCAGTTTTGAAATCAATGAAGATGAATTTGTCAACTATACGTTGATTGCGACTGATATGAACAATGATACGCTGAATTTTCAAATTGTATCCCCGCCAACATTGGGACAAATACAAATAATTGATTCTTACACAGGTCAATGCAAGTACATACCTTTTCCCGATAAAAATGGTACCGACCTCTTTACTTTTGTTGTCAACGATGGTGTTCTGGATTCCAATATCGCAACAATGACAGTTGAAATCAAACCAATCAATGACAGACCCCAGGCCCAGGACAGCAATTTGAGACTGGATGAAGATTTTGAAAAACAGGGCGTACTCAATGGATCAGACATTGATGGCGATAGCCTGCATTTTGAAATTGTTGAAAATCCATCCATTGGAATCGTTGAATTAGTTGATGTGCAAACCGGTAAATATCGCTATAGCCCATTTCTCAATCATTATGGCACAGATTTGTTTCGATTTGTTGTAAAGGATCATGATACAACATCGTTGACCGGGACAGTCAATATAATCATTGACCCACAAAATGATGCACCCGCCGCCCAATCGTTAACACTTGAAACTGTAGAAGACATGCCAGTTTATGGTGTATTTCAGGCCTCAGACATTGATAACGACCCGCTTACATATATGCTGGTGGATGATCCCAATGCAATATCCATTGGCATACTTGAGATTAAGGATGCCATCAATGGTGAATTCACTTACTATCCGCCGGCAAACCGATATGGGCAGTTTATATTCAATTATTATGTCTCTGATGGTCAACTGTCATCACTCTCAGTGCCGCTGACAATCACTGTCCTTCCTGCCAATGATGCACCATTTGTGTTTGATCAGGAGTTGTCTACTGATATTAACGAACCGCTGATCATTACTCTTTCCGGGGATGATATTGATGAAGATCATCTGATTTATAACATTGTATTTTCGCCAACAAATGGTCAATTAGTAAAGGATGGCAATGACTGGAAATATATTCCGGACACTGATTATCAAGGAATAGATTACTTTACCTTTCAGGCAGATGATCAGACGAACAGTGAGACATCAATGTCCAATACTGGCACGGTCGATATTCGTGTGGGCGTGCCCGAAGCAGACTTTTATACATACGAAGATAACAAAAAATCACTGGATTTACTTTCAGGAACCAGTTTTGATTCTGAGGTTTTACAATATGAAATCATCAGATCTCCAGATCATGGATTCCTGAAAGGTGAAGGTCAGTTTCAAACCTATGAACCTGAAACCAATTATTTTGAGATGGATGATTTTACTGTACGCTATACAGTTGGCAATCAAAAGTATGACCGGGAAATTCAGATATATATTATTCCAGTAAATGATCCGCCCAAATTGATCAATATTGCGCCATCACCCGCCTTTACTTATGAAGATCAGTCACTCACCCTGACAGTTATGGTTGATGATCCGGATACATCGCTTTCATCCCTTATTTTCAGCTTAATCGACGCGCCTGACAATGGACAGGCAACTGTCACCGGCAATCACATTTACTATCTGCCCTCAAAGGATTTTAGTGGTGAAGATCAACTGACTGTTTCCGTAACAGATGGCATTGATGGCTCATCCAGTTCACAACAAATAGATATCCAGATTGCGCCGGCCAATGACGCACCCATTGCCTTTGATCAAGATGTGGAGACTCTTGAAGAAACGCAGGTGTCAATCAATCCTGTAGCATTTGATCAGGATTCTGATACGCTGGTATATACCATCAAACAAAATCCATCAAATGGCAGTTTATTGGGGCAGTCTCCCCCATATACATATGTGCCGCAAAGCAATTTTTATGGAATAGATCGTCTCACCTTTGTTGCCAGTGATGGTGAATCCATGTCAGAAGAAGCCCAGATTCTCATTCGTGTAAAAAATGTTAATGATGCACCAAAAGCGAATTCATCATCATTTACCATTCATGATGAAACACAAATCACAGATCGTTTACTTGCAATAGATGCGGACTATGATATTTTAATTTACACCATTGTGAAACAACCTGAAAAAGGCTTGTTGACATTTATCAATCCGGTAATGGGCACATTTTTGTATTATCCGCAAACCGGAGCAAGCGGCATTGATACGTTTTCATTCAAGGTCAATGATGGCAGTAAGGATTCCAATATTGCATCAGTAAACATTACACTTGACGCAAACACATCAGACAATCAATTTGCCAATGTGAATGTAAATATCAGTGCCCCCTACAAGCCTTATGTCACATCATGTACATATTTATTCATTGATGCCAATACCGGACAAATGATTGTCAAAGGCAGCACCTTAACAGATAATATCAATGCCACACTTCCCAAAGGCAATTATCGTCTTATTCTGCTTGCACCAGATTACCGGCCATACGAGTATCAAAAACAGGAAAAGGTGAAATACTTTATCCTTGAAGATGATTTGGATCTGACAGTCACATTAACCCCGCAGGAAACATTTAATCCGCATCCGGCAGGCGTTGATATTTCCCATATGATAACCCCCAAGGGCATCAAAATTTGGGCAGTCAAAAAGAATCTGGATGCTGATGACCAGTTTTATATGCACATTCAAACACGTTCCGGAGAAATTCCGGTGGATTATGCGGATATTTCTGGTGATGGTTCATCCAACGCACCATACACCTACGACTGGACACGTTCATCACCCTGGACCAGTTATTCAAACAATACATATGAAATTACGTTTATCTTTTATGGTGGTGCTTATGGTCATGCAGAACAACTGGATACCATGACAGTGCAATGGGAGGAAAGTCAAAATCGCAAACGTGCCATCACAAACACGGATATAATCACCTATGAATTTGGCCAGGCCCCCATGTATATTTCACAAGGGGGCAGTGAGTTCTATCCGCTGGCAGGCACAGATTGCCATACAAGCCTGATGGATAACACAGGCATTGAAAGACATATGACCATTCATATCCCCTCCATTCCTTTGGAATATTTATATATTGATGATTCCAATGGCTATAATGGCGGACAATTGAACTATGATATACAATCAGATCGTTTTCATCCGGATCCATTTGTGAGTTTGCAGACAGTCGCACCAGATCAAAAATTGCGGGTTGAAGTCTATTACTACACATTTGGATTTGAAAAAGCAGGGAATGGCATTTCAATATCATTCTATATGGCCGAGGGTGATTTTGAAGGCAGGCCAGTCAGATACAATCCCATTGTAATGAATGATGCCAGTCGCATGCAAAATGCACCCGCAATTGTGTTGCCTGTATATTTAAACATGAATTCATCCCGATTGTCAGGAATCAGCAATTTACAGGATATAACACCTGAAATTCGGATTAATGAAGTTGGCGATGGTGTGGATGGATTCCGCTCTGAAAATCATGTGGCAACCATTGAAAATGATGGGTTGGTATATATTGAAATGAATCATTTGACAATGGTGGGTTTGGATGTGGTTGTTGCAGATAACCCGTCGTCATCATCCGGTGGAGATGACAGCAGTTCGGGATGTTTTGTGGAGAATTTAGAATACCTGCGTTGGCATGAAATTTTTGGATTGATATTTATTTGTTTCCTTATCGGGCTCATTATGCGCATTAAAGATGAGGCCCGATCATCATAACCTCGCTGAAATCAGGGAAGGGAGGGGAACTTTTCTTCCCTTGATTTCTTTCTATTGATTACTTCCAGGATCAGGCATTCTTGGTCCTTTGAATTTTGCCCCAAAAATCTATATCATCTTTCATATCAGAAATTCATTTCATGACTAAACTCATTCCCTCTTTAATTTTCGAGATAATATCATTTTTAAAGGTAACCACGAATGCAATTTTACTTTTGGTTTTATCGACACGTGCGGTACCAATTTCAATATTCACT
>Ga0272440_1000727_pt1 | contig 27835 bp, 22 predicted proteins | sample SSMMMBAug17_FD_192440 | JGI IMG/M metagenome (GOLD analysis project Ga0272440, IMG submission 192440) | Marine sediment archaeal communities from Little Sippewissett salt marsh, Falmouth, MA, United States - SSM-MMB-Aug17 | ecosystem: Environmental > Aquatic > Marine > Wetlands > Sediment ... | reverse complement strand
TATCATGATATGTTCCATTGGAATCCTTTGCTTTGTACATTGTCGATTCACCTCTCCATGAAAAGAGAATGCTATAAACCCCCAATTCAACACACTCATCAATTAAGTTTATTGCAGTTTCCCATGGTATCATTCGTTGCGTGCCAACAATCGCTTCTTGAAATTCAGGTGTAACAGTATAACACATTGAGCATTTGAGATTACACATGCTAACAAGTTCGCATATAACAGCTAATGGATAGTCACCTGCATCCATTTCCGATGATCTTCGATGCCATTCATGTCTATATTCTTGATAAATTTTATATAATTCCGGAGTATCGAATTGTAGCTTTATAAATTCATTCTCCTTTTTTTCAGAAGAAAAATGATATGTTGATTCATCAAATGCCAGGTCTTTTTTTTTGAATTGAGATGCTAAAATAGCGTCTTTTCGACGTATTTTCATATAAGCTCCTTTTGAATAAATATTATTCTTTTTCAACAATGAAACTACCAAGTATCAATTTATCAATTCCGCTGGTATAGAAAGTTTTTATTGCATCTTCAGGAGTATTTACTATAGGTTCACCTTTAATATTGAAGGAAGTATTTATCAAAACAGGAGTACCAGTCTTTTTTTCAAATGCACTGATGAGTTTATAAAATAATGGATTGTCATTTTCACTAACAGTCTGAAGTCGTCCTGTTCCGTCTGCATGAACAGCTGCTGGTATTTCATTTCGCATATTGTCTTTAATCTGAAATATTTTTTCCATATAAGCGACATTCTCTTCAGGTGGCATGTCAAAATATATATCTGCTTTTTCCTTGAGAATTGCAGGCGCAAAAGGACGAAATGATTCTCGATATTTTATTTTATTATTAATTATCTCCTTCATATCTTTTCTTCGGGGGTCTGCCAGAATTGATCGATTTCCAAGAGCGCGCTGACCAAACTCCATTTTTCCTTGATACCACGCCACAACGTAACCTGAAACAATAAAGGAAGCTGTTTCATCAATGAGATCTTTTGATTTCCTGTATGATATATTATATTTTTTTAGTTTTTTTTCTATCCTGTCATCATTCCATTCAGGACCCAAAAAACTTGTTCTCTGACGTTTTTCTTTATACTTATTTCCAAGAATATCATGATAAACATATAATGCACTTCCCATCGCGTTTCCGCTGTCATCCGGAGCATAAGGTATAAATAGATTGTCAAAAGGCGTTTCTTTGTAAATATTTCCATTGGCCAGACAATTCATTGCTGAACCACCAGTAAAGCAAAGATTTTTTTCATTTGTAATATTGTGTAGATGTCTTAAGCAATGAAAAAGTACTATTTCGAAAAATTTTTGTGCGGCAGCTGCAAAATCAAAGTGCTTCTCTTGAGGAGACGAACCTCTGACGTCGTGATCGCCAAATAATTCAAGGAGTTTTGGAGAGTAAAGCCTTGGATGATCAAAATTGAAATGATTAAAATATGTTAAGTCTAATTCATATTTACCATCAGGGTATAGACGTATTAATCGCTCAAATTTATCTGCATAGGTTTCTGGGTTTCCATAAGCTGCCATTCCCATCACCTTCCATTCATCTCCATCTGGTTTAAATCCTAAGAATTCTGTAATAGCTTCATAATATGATCCTAATGAATGTGGAAAATATTGATCTTGTAAGGTTTTTATTCTGTTCGAATTAGATTTTGCCCATTTTGTACAAACTTGTTCTCCAAAGCCATCCATGGATAGGATGGCAGCATTTTGAAAGTTGGAAAGATAAAAGGTTAGAGCTGAATGGCACAAATGATGATTCACATAGTAGATATCAAGTTGCTTATTTGTATTATATGAAAAACGCTGGAGTGTATATTGATGAACTTCCGGTTTATTCATTTTCATTAATTGATTAGGAATCGCATATAAGATTTCTGGCATCCATCGATAATGTCTGGAAAAACTTTTTCGGAACATGTTTAGGTTAATAGCCGGATTCCATGCAATTGCAATGGCATCAATATCATCAAAGGTAATTGCATTTTTTTCTAATATGTATTCAATTACATGAACTGGAAAATCTCTGGTATATTTTTCCCTTGTGAACCGTTCCTCTGCCGCAGCATCTGTTATTTCTCCATTTATCAACAATGCCGCAGAAGATATATGATTAACACTGATTCCAATAATTTTCATCTTGTTTCCTTAAAGAGTTTCAATCTAAATATGTAAATAAGAATTCATCTTTCCAAAATTTAAACATATGCCCCACTTAGGTGTTTAGTAATTTGAGGGTTGAAAGTTTTTTTGACAGATATTTATATGTATCGACAAGTTTTGAGAAATTTTTATAATATTCTATTAATATGTATATTTTTTCGGGCAAATATTGAATGATTGAATCAAGAATTTGATATTCCTCTTTACCTGGTTTTTCATGAAGGTCTCTCCATTGTCGATTGATAATACCAGGATGGCTAAGATGAATTTCTCTAACACGTCCCAACGGTAGCAATTTGAAATATTGCATTATTTCAATGTCAAGGTTGTGAGCAGATATCACAGCATGAGCAATATCTAATAATAAATAGACATTATTATCTATAATGATTTCATTTATAAATTCAGGATCACATACAAAATCATATGCTGAAGTTGGGAAATAGTTTAAATTTTCTAATGCAATATCTCCTTCAAATTCTTGTTTAATAAGATTTAAATTTGAATGAATTCTTTCTTTTATTTCATTTTTTGATAGAACCTTGCTTAAGGCAATATAATAATAATCATTAATATCAACATATTCAGCCGCTGGGCCTAAGTCAAAAGAAAATAATGTTACATTGTTTTCTTGTAAAAATTTTTTAATGGAATGGAAATAATTAATAAAGTCTTTTTGGATAATTCCTTTTCCTGAATGAAACAATTTTGTTAATGTAGAATTGTTAAAAGATTGAGTATTCTTATACTCAAGCGCAGCTATATTCTGAATTTCTAAATAATTATCTTTAGTAATTAGATGACTGATCGGAAGCGTTAAAATCATAAGGGTAATTTATATATAATTCGGTTAATAGAGTTTATCTATAAATCAGAGAAGCAATGAATCGTCCTATTAAATTATTTCGTTTTCCAATAGTTGCCCATAGTAAACTTTCGACTAATGGTTTGATCTGATAAATTGATAAATGCTTAAAAATCAAATCCAATCTAAGATGGTCTAAGCCAAAAAACGACAAGAAACGTTTTATGGGATGCTTCAAATAAAAATCTTTTTCAATTGCTAAATTACACTGCTTAATATATGCCAATAAAACATCATTTGGAATGTTTGTTAAATTAATTGTATGGGTGTGTTTACTAAAGTTTGAAATAATTGTTGTTGAATAATTGTTTTTGTCGATAATCGCACCTTTCTCAACTGCAATATCAAATAATTCTGTACCCGGAAGAGGAACTATATAGTGTATAGCCGGTATCTGAACCCAATCAATATAGTTTAATGAAATGATGAAATCTTTTGTCTCTTTTATTGTTTCTAGTGTTTCTGAAGGAGTCCCGGCAAGTAAATTGATTGTTGGTCTAATTCCAGATTGATCAGTCAATTCAATAATTCTTTTTGATTCTTCTTTTGTTATTCCCTTCTTCATTTCAGCAAGAATAATATTACTTCCCGATTCAATTCCAAATGAAATTTCAATACATCCTGCTTTTTTCATAATGGCCAGCAAATCTTCATTTATAAGTCGTATTTGAGTTTGACACCACCAAAAGATATTTAAATCTTCTTCGATTATAATTTCGCATAGTTCTTTGATTGCTTTTTTGGAACCGATAAATACTTCGTCAAAGAATCTAAAATATTGGATATTCCATTTATTTTTTAATACAATAATTTCATCTACTATATTTCTTGGAGATCTTTTTCTGAGTATACGACCTGACTGAGGATTGCAAAAAGTACAAGAAAAAGGGCAACCTCTGCTTCCAATTAGGACTGCACAGTATCTTCCTGGAGATCCAACAGGAAAATACTTTTTTGTAATTTCAAAATACCAGTTTCCTCTATCAGGATAAGCAATAGAATCTAAATATTTAATTTTTGCTCTGGCTTTTGTTTCTACTATATCTTTATTTTCATTTAAATACTTAATTCCTTTGACATTTTTCCAGTTTTCTTTTTTTTCTATTGATTTTAATAACTCAACAATTGTTTCTTCTCCTTCAAATAAGCAAACACAATTTATATTTGTCTCTTTTAAAATGATATCCGAAATACTGGTCGCCATATTTCCACCAGCTACCTGAAATATACTTTTGTTTGTTTTCCATATTTGATGAGAAAGATCCTTTAAAATAGAAAACTTAAAAAAAGGCCCGCCAAAGCCAATTACATCGTATGAAGAATAATCAAACGACTCAAGAGGTTTTAATGAACTTACTTTATTTTTCCTTAAAATGTTTTCTATGTGTAAATCAACACAATCAATTTTTGTAAAACCATATTTTTTTAGGGCTGCTGTGATATAAGCAACGCCCAATGGCATAAAGAGTCCCATATATCCTGAACGTGAGCCAGAATTTTGAAGTCCAATTATTAATATTTTCATTAAATTCCTCCAATTTTGTCTTATTTCTTCTTAATTATAGCACACATTATATTTCCCCAAAAAGGAGGAGAACTATACTTAACTTGAGTTCCAAGAAAAGTATTTAGTAACAATTGATTGACAATTTTAGCCATACCTTTAAGCAGTCCACTATACGAAAAAAAAGAGGTTTTGAAATAAGGGTATTTCAATGTAATAATCGAAAAACCAATGTCTTCAAAAAAATTACGTAATGTTTGCGGAGAGAAATAAATTAAATGATTTGAGTAAAGTAATCGAAAATTACTTTTAAAAATTTTAGCACATATGCTATCAATATTAGGAAGTGTTACCACTATAATCCCATCATGTTTCAATATTCGCTTCAACTCAATAATAATATCTTTAATATTAATTATTCTGTCAAGTGTATGTCCGATATATATTACATCAAAAAAATGATCTTGATAACCAGCGTCTATCAACGTTCCATGAAAAGTATTGACTTTAGGATCCTCAATATTCTTTATAGCAAATTTAGAGATATCAACGGCATACTTGTCCCAATCACCGTCTAATGCTTCCAAAAAAAAACCTGTTGCAGATCCAAAGTCAAGAATAGAACCTTTTTTCTTAAATTTTTTTATATATCCAACTTCAATTTTATGGTCGTTAATTTTTCTCAATTTATCAGACATAAAAGATCTGATATTTCCGGATGGATCTACTGCTGTTTTGGTAAAATAGTCTTTTTGATATAATTCGAAATTTTCTTTTTCTGAATATCTGGGATTAATATATACAAGAGAGCAAACATCGCATTTAACAATATTAAAAAGTCTTTGATCGTCTCTAAATCCTTTTATTGAGTAAACAGGGGTTGAACTATTATTACCGCAATAATAACAGTTTGTATTTAGCAATAAGCGCATGATTTATTTATCTTTTTATTGAAAAATATCAACGTAGGAAAGTATTTCTCAATACTTTAAAAACAAAATTCGAAAATTTTCCATCTTTCTCACATATGCGAATAAATGGGTACAGATATTTAGGAAGTTTAATATAAAGAACAAAGGTCTTTAATAAGCCTTTTAAATCTTCCTTTGCTATGAAAGTATTATCATAATGTGGTTCATCAACATTATATTCTGCAATATAATCTGGCGAGATTAAATTATCATTTACCAAAATTTCCATCATTCTGGTATTTGGATAAGGTTCAAGCAAAGTAACAGAGGAAGTTGTCGGCTTACACTGTCGATTCAACTCTATTGTTTTAAAAATATCCTGTCTAGTTTCATTGGGTAGTCCGATCATATTATATGCAGAAACTCTTACGCCATGCTTATGAATCAACTCGAACTTTTGTATGAGGTCAGCATTTGACATTTTTCGATTCATGATTTCTCGACGAATTTTTTCACTTCCAGACTCAATACCTACAGCAAATGTTTTGCATCCCATTTCTTTTAAGAGGATCACTTTCTCTTCAGTAATCGTTTCACATCTCGCATATACCATAAATGGTAAATTCACTTTTACTCTATACGCTTCGGAAAGTTCTTTTAAAAAATTCTTGCTCAACGATGTGAAATCCTCATCCCAAAATCGTATAAAATCAAATTTATATTCATCCTTTAAATAACATAACTCATCAATTACACGGTCAACACTTTTTCTACGTTGATATTTTCCAAGGCCTTTGTAAAGTTTTTGTAAGGTATCATTAATACAATATGAGCATTTGAAAGGGCATCCTCTACTGATCTCAATATTCGCCATTCGATATATTTTTCCATCAAATGGACGATAAAAATGGAATTCTTCAAAACCAGACAAGTCCTGAAAAGGAACTTTATCCATTGATATCAAAGGTCTTAGAATGTTTTTTTGAATGATTTCTCCATTTTTGGACCAGATATTTTTTATGTTTTCAGTACTTTCATGATTACTAATCTTTTCTAGTAGTTCAACAAGTGCCTCCTCTCCTTCACCCACACAAACATAATCCACTTCAGGTGCATTTATGACCTTGTCAGGAGCAATCGTAGGATGAATACCACCATAAATTGAGATAACTGCTGGATTTTTTTGCTTTACAGTTCTTACCAGAGTCAATGAAAACTGAAAATCAGTTGTCAAGCATGAAACAGCAACAATTTCAGGTTGGAATTGTATACACTCATTTTCAAGATCTTTTAAATAGTCCGTTTGATATAATTTTTGATTATAATCATCTTCATTTGTTTCTTTAAACATTCCCATCTTAGTTTGGAGTAACCCCCACTGAGTCCATCGATAACTATTTGTATCGTAAATTTTAACTGTATGTCCTGCTTGTTTTAGTGACGCTTGCAATATAGGAATATTGATAGGTATATTTCCTCTTCCAACTTTGGAAGGATAAATAAAGAGTATTTTCATAGTTATTGCTCCTAAACTAAAATATCAAATTGTTCATAAGAGAGTAATAAATCGTTTAGACTTTTGTTTAATTAATTATATCGCTTGACTGTGGACAGTTTAGACTTCCCGAACTTGCATTAGGAACTATGGTTTTGTTGTCCTTGGATTTACCAATAAAATAAGTGCGTTTGTATCCTTCCATGTTTGGGTAATTAATTTCACCCCATTCCAGGTATTCCATTTCAAAGTAGGACAATATTTCATTTAAATTGGAAAATTTCTCTTTTCCATATTTTTGGACGCTATCAGGATATACTGAAAGTAGATGAATGAGATAAGTACTTGGTAGTTCAGATGTTAGAAATTCAATAAAATCATCTAATTTTTCTAAGATATACCATGTAATCTCAGCCAATATGATAATATCAGGTTGATAATTTTTATATATTGAATAATCTAAAATATCTCCTACTAAAAATTTGACATCCATATATTTTTTCTTAGCTTTTTCTATAGCAGTTTTTGAAATGTCAACTCCCATAACATCAATTCCAAGATTATGGATTTGATTTGTGTAATGACCCAGCCCACAACCTAAGTCAATTACTTTTTTAGCATTCAGTTTTTTTATAAAATTCAATGCTAAGACCTTTTCTGATGCCCACAATTCTCGTGTAGATTCCCATGGATCATCGAAATCTTGATACATCTCTTCAAATTCACCAACTAGTTTTCCGTTTTTTATCACATAATCTTGGTAACAAGAATGTTTTGTGCATTTTTTTGTTTTCATGCATCTCCTTTAGTATTCTCCTACTACTGTTTAAGACTGCCAAAGTAAAGTTTGTTGTTGCTCTAAAGTATTGCTTACTAATTAAAAGCCTTCCTAAATTTTGATAGGTATATTTCCTATGCAAACTTAAGAGCAGATACTATATAAAAAAAATTATAGTCCAATATCAGAATAAACAACTGGTGCAAACGATGGAATAAAACGTTTTGCCTTTTGTCCTTTAATAGTTTTCCAGAGACCAGCTTCTATTCCACGAACAGGCCTTAAAAAGATTGTGTTTTTTTCAGTTAGCTCTCTACCAGGATGAATATCTAAGCTTGCATAGATTCCTCTTCGGTATTCTAATCTGCCATTTACCTCTTCTTCCGATATTATTCTTGGCGCCTTTCCTAACATAACAGATGCAGACTCACTGAATTCACGTAATCTTTTTAATTCATCCGGTTCAATTGAAATATCATGATCAGCCTCAGGATATTTGTTTGCAAGTGACCTATCTATAGTGAAGTGTTTTTCAATTATAGATGCACCAAGAGATATTGCAATAAAGTCTGCATCTAAACCAATTGAATGATCTGAAAAACCAACAAAAACGTTAAATGTTTCTTTCAGAAAAGGTATCATGGAAAGATTCAGATCTTTGGCTTTTGTTGGATAATTAGAAACACAATGTAATAATACGAGTTTATCATTCTTTTCTTTTTGAAAAAGATTAACTATTTCGTGTATTTCAGATAATGATGCCATACCACAAGAAACGATAACAGGTCGTTGTTTTTTTGCTATATATGAAATGAGTCGTTCGTTATTATTATCCATTGATGCAATTTTATGGGCGTAAGGATTGAATCTGTCTGCAGTATCAACGGATGAAATATCATAAGGTGTTGTAATTAATTTTATACCTTCATGGGCTGCATTTTCATATATTTTTGTTTGAGCTTCAGAAGATAATTCCATTGATTCGGTATCAGAATAATATGATAAGGATGGATGGAAAAATTCGTTTGTTATAAATGATTGCAGTTTTACAAAATCAGCACCATTTTTATGTGCAGACAAAATCATATCCCATGCCAATGCTTCATCGCCGCCATGATTGATACCTACCTCTGCAATGATAACTGTTCTATTACCTGTCCAACCTTCCCAATTGGGATAATTACTCATTATTAAAAATCTCCATAATTTTAAATTGTCTCACAATGTTCTTACTTTCTAATCCACAATTTGCGATAAGATCGATAATTGACATATGAGACTCAAAATCACCATACATTTGTTTATATATGGGATGAATATAATCATGATAACAAACGTTTATATTTTTTGATGTGAAATCAGATTGGTTTAAATAGTTTCTTCCATCAGGGCCACTGATATAAACTGTTGCGCCAAGTTGTGAACAAATTTCAAGTATTCGTTTACTGGATGAAAAGTCATTAAGTCCAAGTGTTGAAGCAACAATCGTTTTGGTTTTAATTTGTAAATATTGTTTTATCTGTTCGATAATTTGTATATTCAAATGAACAAGAGAAGTATTGTTATCTATGAACGGAAAGATAAGTTTCTTCACATCATTCCAATATGGTGCTTTTTTATATGAATGCTCTAATAAGCCTATATATTTATTTTTCCATGTGTCGTTTTCACTAATCATTACTTCATTAATATGTTGGTGATACTTCCCTCTCGTGCAGACAGGTACTGTAAGCCAATTTACCCCGCTTCGTGTTTTGATACGATTTCGATTTTCAAAGTACCTCTTTTTAAATTGCACATTATCAAGATAGACATAGATATCACATTGAAATAGTTTATTAAAAAAACCTATCCAGGGGATATGTTCAGGTTGTTGTATTGCGATAATCATTTTTTCTCACATATGAAAGTACATCAGCAGTAGCAAATAAATTACCATTAAATTGTCGAAATATATCTCTTATATATTCAAGTTGTTCGTAGGTATCAACATCCAATTTAACATCTGGAAAAGCTATATTTTCAGGAGCTTGAATTGTTTCGATTTTAAATAGATGAGGGTGTGACAAAATGAATTTATTTGCATGTTCAGTGTTGTCAGAAGATATTCCATACTTGGCGCTATATAACAGGGCATTAGCGTTAAAGATTTCTGCACCTACGCCGTCAGGATAGTTATTACCCATAGCAGGAATTGCATTAAAAGAATAGTCTGCCCCTGTTTCTATGTGGTGTTCAACAATTCTATCCACTTCCACAGGATCAACTAAGGGATTATCAGCACAAATTCTTATAATATATTTTGCATTATATCTTTTCTGAGCTTCAACAAACCGTGAAAGAACATTGTCTTCAGAGCCCCGATGAACAAATATATTCAAAGTGTGTGCTAATTCTTCCAATACATTGTTTTCTTTGTTTGTTGATGTCAAAAGGACTATTGTATTGACACTGTTACATCTTTTGAGCCGCTCAATAATGTGTTGAATAAGGGGTTTTCCGGAAATATCACACATTACTTTTCCAGGTAAACGTATTGATCCCATACGTGCTTGTATGCAACAGATTATATCAGTGTTATGTTTATTTCCATTGATCATAAATAGTCATAAAAGATTCAGCATAGTTGAATCCACTTTCAACACCTCTTCGTATCGCCAGATTTTTAATCGCTTCAACACTTCGAGGATGAGGAAAAATTCTTTTCTCTCTTTCATAGCAATTTATTGCTTTTAGTTTATCTTCAATTGTTTTATCAATATTGACATAATAGTTTGGAGCAAATGAAGCTGATAACACTGAAGGTGATTGATCGGTTGAAGAGGGTGTTTCATATACAAAAACCCTATTTGGAGGATGATTACCTGTTCGTCTGATTATTACACGTGCAGCGTTAAAAACAGCCCGATGATCCTGATTATTGTCATCCCAAAAATTAATATATACTAATTCTGGTAAAATATGATGATAATAATCTTCAAGCGGAATGATAATATCTTGCAAGCAAAGATCAAGTCGTTCATCATTCAGATCAAGAAATTTTAAATCGTCATAACCAATAATTTTTTTTGCATTGAAAACGGATTTTTTTTCATTGTTGTACGCTTCAACATCATAATGATGATTATAGACTCTATGCGCCACAATACATACATTAACATTATCCCCACAAAGCACATGCTTTCTAAGTGTTCCACCAATTCCAAGGACCTCGTCATCCATATGCGGTGCTATTGCTAATATTTTCATTAGAACTTACTGATTAATCTGTTTTTTAATTCGTCAACACTTAACTCAGAACCATTCCATCCATACCAAATAGGGACACATTTATGATGCTCAGCTATCCAGTATGAATTCTTTAAATCAACTTTCACTTGATCATTTTCATTTCCAGCTTTCATTTGATCAATTTCATTTCCAAAGTCTGTAGTATTAAATACTTTTCCGGTTTGTTCGTTTAAGTTATAATCAAATACAATGTATTTATAGTAACCCGACTCCATCCCAACTGGAAACTTTATACGATTATCAAATATGTCATCAAATTTTTTTGCAAGGTGATGTTTCCATGAAAGGATTTCAGGTAAACGTTCAATTTGAACAATTCCCAAAGCCGCAGTAACTTCATTCATTCTAAAATTAAACCCATTTGAAATGTGATAACTGACCTCTCCATTTGATACTTTTTTTCCATAATTACGATAATACTTCAACCACTCTAAAAAAGAGTTATCATTGGAACAAATCATCCCACCCTCTCCAAGAGGCATGGTTTTTGTTGCATAGAATGAATAAGCTCCGCCGAGCCCCCATGATCCAGCTGTTTTATTGTTGAATTTCGCTCCATGCGCATGTGCACAGTCTTCTATTAAATGAATATTATTTTCTTTGCAGAATGCAGCAATTTTTTCTATTTCAAAAGCAATATGACCTCCAATATGAACAACAACGATCGCTTTTGTATTTTGTGTAACTTTTTTTTGTAAGTCATTAAAAGAAAGGCAGAGATCTTCTTTATTACAGTCAGCATAAACAACTTTTGCACCAGCTTTTTTCGCTGCAGCAGACGTTGCCCAGAAGGTATTTGCAGGTACTATTACTTCAGAACCGGATACACCAATATATTCATACATTGCAAAAAGAGCACTTCCCCCATTTGTAACAGCTATACTTGGAATATCGACAAATTGGCTAAACTTGTCTTCAAATGTTTTAACCATAGAGCCTTCTGACAAAAAATTACTATCAAAAATTTTTTCCACAAGTTTAACATATTTTTCTCTATATTTTTTTTCAAAAGGAATTTTCATATTCAAATAAACCTTCTTGTTTTGACGTGTTCGATTCTATCTAATAAATGATTGTATTTTGATATTCTACATTCAGGACAGTATTGTTGACAAAAATTAGGATTTAAAACCTGATTGGCTTGTTCTTTTCGAACACTGCCCTTCCATATATCATCAAATGACTGTTTATTAATATTACCCATTGACTCAAACCATGAGTATTTATTTAATCTACCACATAAATAAACACTTCCATCTGCTGAAATAACCGTGGTTAAGCTATGCGCTTTGCAAGGCCGTCCAGCATTACCATGTATAATATTTTCTTTCATACCATCAATTATAATATTAAAATTTGGAGCAGAGATATATCTTTTAAGGTAATTCAGTTTTACATCTGTCAATAGTTCCGGATGATCAATCACCGGTCGAAATTGTATATACGAAACTTGCATCTCTTTTAATCTCAGAACAAGTGGTTCCAATCTTGAAGAATTCTGGGTTGTCACAACATAACCAATTCCAACAACAGGACAGTAGCGAATATAATTGCTAAGATTGGTCATCACTTTTTCAAATAAAGGCACTTTTTTTAATTTAAAAAATTCTTCTTCATTTGATGCATCTAAACTGACCCTAATCCAATCAAAACATTTCAGAATATTCGGATCTATTGCTATTGTTCCGTTTGTAATCAAACCACAGCCCATCCCAACACTATGGACATACTCTACAGCTTCATTAAACTGATTATAAACAAGGGGTTCACCTCCACCTTCAATAACAATACCTTGAGTTCCCCCAGTTTGTAATTCATTAATTAACGATTTAAAAACGCGGATATCTAAATCCCCAAACTGTCTGCTTCGTAATTCCTTGTCAGAGCACCAAATACAGTTAAGATTACAGTGATTCGTTAATGAAATTTCGACACTTACTGGATATAAAAAATCAGGATTATCAGACGCAACTTTCTGAAGTGCGCTTACCTTGTCAGGAAAGAAGTATAGTTTGTCTATGCCAACCTCATGAACGGAATCTTGTTGGTTACTTTTTGCAATTATAGGATTTTCATCTAAATAGTGAATGACTGATTCAATCCTGGGCACTCTTATATTTTTTAATATGGCTTCAAGAAGAATTAAATCTTTATCGTTCTCCAGACAAACTTTATAATCTGGTCTTGAATTATCATAGTCAAGTTTTAATGTTTTGAACCAGTTTTTGTCTTGAAATAAAAAAAGGAGACCGCATGCTCTCTGATTGATCGTAAGGTTTTTGTTTGCATTCAATATGAGCAATGTTTCCGTATTAATAACTTCACATCCCATGCCATATAAAACACCATTATAATGTTCATTATAACTATAATCATAGTTACCTGATAAATGTTTATGAATTAAAATAGATACCATTTCAGGATCAATAAGCGGATAGTTTCCAAGAACTTTAACTATATATGGTGTCTGAATTTTTTTAGCAGCATTTGACATGCGAGATATCAGATCATTCACACTGCCTCGGCATATTTCAATGCCAATTTTTGATGCTAATGCACAAAGAGAATCATCATGGGAATTGTCGCTGGTAGCAAGAAATATTTCGTCAATTAATGGGACGCGTTTAAGTCTTCCTGTGATATGTTCAAGGACAGTCATGCCTGACAACTTCTTTTCAGATTTTCCAGACATACTATTTGATCTGTTTGAACTGATAATGATTGCAGCAACTTGTTTTTTCATGATTAGATACTAATAAATCTTTTTTGGGTTACAATAATGATCATAATGCTTGCAAACTAGAGGTGAAACAGTAAGCAAAGCTTTAATACTTTGTTTATAATCAGTCCTTATTTTTTATATATTCAAAAAGACATTTTTGATAATCAACTTTTCCGGAACTTTGGCCAAGACCATTAATATGTTTTATAATACTTTGCATTATATCTTTTGTAAGAGATAATAAAAGATGTTTTGTCTTTTTCATATCTGAGTCAATAATAAAAATTCTTTTCAACATATTCTGATGTATTTCAAAACCGATACACGCTATTCCAAGATGAAATTTATTTAAATCGATATGCGTTGATTTTTTTCCTTGTTTCAGAGCAGAAGAAACAGTTTTTCCTGTATATGTAACTAAGTCAGAAATTGACAATGGAACCGTATTTTCAGATCCAGCATCAATATAGCCAAGCTTATATCTGCTAGGACAAAATTTTTCAACAGCTTCTTTAATTTCATCAATGTTATGATATTTTGATATATTATTACGATTAATACAATAATCTATTTGTTCTGGAAAAGGTAATGATAGATAATCGCACATGTCTTTCATAACATGATTCAGGTTCAGATTAATTTGCTCGTAATGATAGATTTTGATTCGTTCTGGTTTTATTATCCAATGGGGTTCTGGTGGAAGCATATCTCTTAAAGATAAATAAAAATTAGCATAAAATTCCCAAATCTGTGCCTGCCTTTCAATTTTGTTTTTTGAATGAAAATTAAACCTATTCCATTTCGGTGACATGTCTTCATCAGTTACACAAGCCTCTGGAAGATGATTATATGATTCAGGCTTATTCCAGTTGATGATCGTATAAACGGGGTCCCTAACTATGGAGATAATTCTGTAACCATACATATTTAATAAAAGATCCAATTCATCATTTTTGAAGCCTTGGATTTCATTCAATTTATAATAGGCAAGGTTTTGGTAAAATCCAACAACACAATCTTCGTCAACAAGGCTATCTAATTCTGATTTAATCTGACCTAAATATTTGTTTCGATGTTCTGCATACATCCTTGGAAGTGTTTTAATATCTGAAATATTAGTTTTACTAAAAGTAATATTATCCATTTTATTAATAATTTGAGAAAACAAAGATATCCCACTACCAGGTATTCCAGATAACACCAAGTTTCTGTGAGGTTTATGTATTAAATTTGCTTGATGATTCAAAAATGGCTTAATTTTAATAATTAGATCTTTTACCGTCTTATCAACTTGATTAATACTTACTAATGTTGATGTTTCATCAGTTAAGTGGGAATAAAAAGTATCCTTTAATTGATGTATTTCAAAATCATCAATATTTTTTTCGCAATAATTAGTAATAGTATATTTAAAAAAAAGACTAAATTGCTTTGAATGCTTTAATGTTTTATAAAAGTTAATTATGGCGTCCCTGTACATGGGGTCAATTTTTAAACAAGATGTAAAGTATTCAATTGATTGATCAATTTCATTTTTATAAAAAGCTATTACACCTAGATTATTAAAAGCTATCTTATTTCTATAATCAATAGATAAAACAGATTGAAATAATTGTTCAGATTTTTCGAATTGTTGATTTTTAAAATATGATTCCCCTTTTATTAGACTATCTATTACTGTTGAATGTAAAATTTTAGTCGCCCACTCAAGGTTTGACCAATCATGTCCTAAAAAGTGGGGGTTAAGTTTGAGATATTGTAAACTAATCTGTGCATTCGAAAAAAGAAAGAGATTATTAAGCGAGTGATTTATTGTAGGCAAATTGCCATCATACTTTGTCGAGTAATTTTGTTTTGATAGTTCTTTATACATTTTATCATTGAAATAATTAATTCGCGAATCAATATTTGCGACAAATTTAATATCATATTTTATTCCTTTAATTCGTTCAGTCATCTCTTTTACAGCCATCAATATTTCTTCTGGAGTATTCTTAACAAGTTCAATACCAGCTTGATGAAAGTATTTAGATTGCCAAAATTCAAATGCAGGTGAATGTATTATTTCATTATATGTTAAATATCTTTTAAGTGAACAAGAGTAATACTTTTTGAAAATAATAATATTTCTTTCTGTCCCATAATAGTTTGAACTTAAACGATAATTTGTCATGACAACAGGCGTTCCCATTCCATAAGCAACAGTTTCGGGACCTGAAGAACTACCAATAAAAAATTTACTTTCAGCAATCAAAAATGGATCAAAAAAATCAGTGTAGTCTGAACAAAATGGGAGATCAATAAAGCATGGCGGGGCATTAAGCAATTTTTTCATACTTTTATCACCTAGTCTTACAACATAAAATCCTTTATTAATAAGATATTGAATAGCAGGAACATAATCTTCAATGTCAACATCCCTTAAAGAATGATAATTATAAAATGGAAGATAGCCACTACTTCTAGCATGAAGTGTAACAATAGGGGCATTTATTGGAATTTTTAATAATGTTCTTATTTTCCTTCCGAGATTTATTTCTCTTTGAGATAACGTAAAGTAATAATTATATGTTGAATATGCAAATTGTTTTGGAAAAACTTTGTTAGAATAGTTCATTGTATAGAAAAAAAAAAGTTCATTACCATCAGATATATATCTTTTTTGATTAAAATCAGTATTGAGGTTTATGTCTTGATAAAGCGATGCAACATCTGTCATGTTTATCACATTTAGGCCACGCATTGCTACATTATAAAAAGATTTATTTGTTCTAGGTTGATGATCTATGGGCAATGTTATAATAGTTACATTAAATTCATTTTCCTGAAATAAATTTCTTAATTGCCAAATTTCATAGGATATATGACCTATTCGTTCAATACCATTAAAAATATAAATAACATTAACTTTCATTTGTTTATGACATTCGTTATGTAAGTTTATTAGATTTATTAATAAATGAATTTTTCTTAACTCGTGATCTTTCTCTAGCTTAATGACTTAGAAAATCGTAATTAATACTTACGTTTTTAAAAAATAAACATAAGATTTATATATACAGACCTCTGAATACTTCTCTTTTCAAAATAACTAAATGTGCTATGAAAACAATTTATTAAAAATGTTGAAAAGATATATTGGACACTCTTAATTACAAATTAGCCGAAGCAAACAATATACATTAAATCTATTTACTTCCGATACTATATATTTTGGTAGTAATTAATATTAGCGTCCAAATAAACTCTCAATATTTTACTGTTTTTTTCCGAGGTCTGATATAATAAAACTTTATGGGCTATAATTGTTTAGTACTCCGATAACATGGTTAACATTCTCAACAGGTTGCGTTGGACCACAAGGTAAAATAAATGCTTGTGCATCGAACTTCTCAGAATTTGGAAATAACCCGGTGCTTTTTATGTGAGGAGATAGGTGCAAACACGGTGGTAGTAGATGGTATTCAATACTATTTTTTGTGAGATAATCAAGAACCTTTTCTCTAATAGATGAGTAAACCTCAATGTATAATGGAATCTCACCATGTTCACAGTTTACTGGAATAATATTTAAATAGGATAATTTTTCAATTGCTGTTGTGTATTGAACATAAATTCTTTTTAAATGATCAATTTTTTCCTTTGCTTTTGATAATTGGATTATTCCAATAGCAGAAAGCATATCTGAAAACTTAAAATTAAATCCAAGACTATCATAAGAGGTCTGTTCATTATTCAATATACCATGATTTCTTATTTTAACAAGCTTTTCATATAGATGTTTATCCTTGCAGACAGCAAAACCTCCATATCCTGTTGTGATTAGCTTTGCTAGTCCGAGTGAAAAACATCCTATGTCAGAAAGTGTACCCAATAAAGACTTACCATTTGTCGAAAATAAAGCCTGACAAGCATCTTCTATTAATACAATGTTGTATTCGTCAGCGATTCTTTTTATTTCATCCATATTAACAGCACGACCATTGAGATGAACTGGTATAATTGCTTTGGTTCTTTTTGTAATTTTACTTCTTATCTGCTTAACATCAATAATAGGTTTATCAGCCTCGGTGTCAACTAGCACAACTTTGGCATGTGTCAATAGTGCAGCGTGAGCTGTTGCGATAAAAGTTCGATTGGGGATAATTACCTCATCTCCATAACCAATATCGTTAGCTAATAGTGCCATAAATAAAGCAACACTACCGCTCGGTGTTACTACAGTATATGGTACATTTAAAGACTTTGAAATTTCTTTTTCAAGTTCATGAGTGATTGGGCCCATACCTATTCGTTTATCTGTAATAGCTTTTACAATTGCTTCTTTCTCTTCATCACCTAAAGATGTTCTCCACCAATTAATTTTCATGAAAATATCTCCTTTATTGAAGTTCTTTTTTCCAAATATTCTCAATCAAAAGCATATCTTTTAATGCATCTTCACCACTATTCGTTTGTATATTAGAATTTAGAATATCATTTACAAAAGCTTCTGCCTGATTTCGAAATGCCCATGACCATCCCATATGCGGAACAAATAATTGTTGAGTAGTATTTCCTTTATATAATTCAATATAGGCAGGAACGTTTTTAAGTAGTGCTGGTGGAGGTTTAATAGTCAAGCGTCCGTGTTCAAAAAAGATATCAATTACTTCATCCCAGCCCTGATATGAATATTTTCCTGCTTCCAACGAGCATGAATATTCTCCAAAGTTAAAAACAATAAGGCGTCCATTCTCAGGAGTCATTTTTACATACTCTACTGACGGTGTTTTATTAAAAAGAAATCGTATTAAATTAATATTATGGCAGAAGACATTGATGAACTTTTTATAGTTATCTTTGTATTTATCAGGAATCCATTCCGGCACTTCTGGCCAAATTTCTCCCTTGTTGGGGATCATTTCATCTGTATCAACAAAACCATCAATATTGCAATAATCTTCACCTTGAAAACAATGCATTCGTACAAAAGTTATATTTCCTAATTCATTGCTTTCACTTAGTTGGTCTATCAAACGCTTTGCATATCTTATACCTGAATCATGACGACGCATATATCCAACTGCGTAGTGAACTTTATTCTTTTTTGCAGCTTCAACCAATCTTTTCGCTTGAGTAAAATCACCAGCCATTGGTTTTTCAGTCATCACATGTTTCCCAGCATTCAAGCAGTCAAAAGCGATGGGACCTGTTTTATTACGTTGAGATATTACGACAACAGCATCAATATCAAAATTCGTTAAAAGTTCTTTATGAGTAGAATAGCTTTCAAGAACTTTATATCGGGTTGCAATGATATTTCGTAAATCAGTTCTAAGCTCAGCCAGTGCGACAATATTACAATTGGAAGTCAATGCATAGTTTGGGATATGCGCCATCTGACTGATAAAACCTGAACCAACAATTCCAATATTTAGTATTTTATTCTTCACTTTTATCCCATTAGTTTTCTATTTTATATAATCTAATGAACTTAAACATGATAAACACGTTTTATATGAAAATAATTTGTTGCAGGTATCAAGCAAATCAATACTATTTGTAGCAACTTTTAGATTTAATGATCGATTATAAATAGCTGAATTAATAAGGTCATTTCGTGGGAAACAAATTGGCATATCAAATACGATATGGTTAATATGACCACCAATTGAAAGGGTTGTATTGAGCTTTTGAAGATCCTTATACGATACGTTATCATACATAGAAAAATCAATATCTGATACTAATTCTATAGAATATCCTAACTCAGAAAGTAATTTTTCATAATTTAGAGATTTCAGGATATCGATATGCTTCTTTGTCAAATAAAGTTTCCACTTATCAGAACCAGGTCTGAACATGTGGGATTTATGTTGTTTTAAAGGTTTAAAAGCTATTCTTTTCCACAATGCTTCTATTTCTGAAGGATGTATTTCTATATTAAAAACTGAAGCTATTTTCGATATCGTATTTACAGGTTTACCAATCATATCTTCATACTTCACAAAGATATGATCTTTTTCATTTTGCAATAGACCTTCATAATAATCATATACAAATTTTGCAGCACCTTCAAACCATTCGATATTTTTAAGTCTCGTTTCTCCAAAAGCTATTCTATATCCACTTTCTACTTCATCAAGGGATTCATCACAATACATTTTACTATACATATACTCTACTTCAAAAGCATTTGAAACAATAATATCTAAAGGATTCCTAATAGTAGAAAATATAGTGTAACCTTTATTCTTTAAAAATAACAAAATATCTTTATCTGGTAAGGAGCAAGATCGGTGAATTGTATCAAAAATATATCTGTTCGTTCTCAAAGGGTTCACAAAAAAGAATTCATTTTGTTTACACCCCATGTAATCAATTCCTCTAAATGAAGTTACCCCTGTTGTGGTAAAATATATGTTTTGATTTTGAAATATATTATCTAGTAAAGACATTAAGGATTGAAAGTGATTTCTTGATAAATCCTCGAAATAACTTTCTTTTTCACTGAGAGAGCTTTTGCCATATTTAGAAAATATCTCCCTAAGAATAGTAAAAAGTAAAGTACTTCCTGAACGATTACATGCAAATATAAAAACTTTTCCTGTAAAGTCAAGATTTAAATAGTCTACAAGGAAAGAAGGGTGAAGTATTTGAAGGTCTTCAGTTTGAGGATAATTAACTATTTCAGTAAGTATATTATTGAATTGATCCTCACCTTCTATGCCAGTTATAACAACCGGAATTTTATTCAAGTTATTAATGTTTCTTATGTAGTAATTATCTGAAATAGTTTTAAAATTGTCGATTACCATTCCACTATTTTGTTGATCAACAATCTGAATAATGTTAATATCCAATTCTTTTAAGAAATTTATATACTTTGTAGTGGAATCGGATACACCCCATAAAACAACTTCCTTTGGTTTATTATCTATATGTTTCATATCTCCATCTATTTTATGTATTGTGTTAGAAAGATTTAACTTTCGACTGTGTTGTTCATCTATTTTAATACTATGCAAGTTTTCTATATTATTTAGGTTGAAGTACTTCCATTTCATCTTCAACAAAAGGCCCAGATGTTGTTTCATGAAGAATTGCAAAATCTGATAGTATTTCTATTGTATGCCACATACTGTTTGAGAGCCGATAAATAAAAGGCAAGCCTGATTCAATTGGCCCCATCTTAAATTGATTTATCATCTCATAGTTGTCATTATAAAATAATACCCTAATAAATCCTTCAATAATATGAAAGGATTCCGTTTTATTTTTATGTCTATGAACAGGGACGATTGAATTTTTACAAAAAGCTATCAGCATTTCCTGAACTATATCTTCACTTCCTTGGTGTAAACAAAATCTTGCCCTTCTAAGAGGTGCATCTTTTGCTGCTGTTCTCAGCTTTTCAAGATTAAGTTTATTAATCTGAATTATATCTTTTTTAAAAAAAAATGCTGACATATTTGAAATCTCCTAATAAATAGTTTTAATATCCTCATAAATTAGTTTTTCATCATTTGTAGATGCTAATCAGTATTAATAAAAAAAAATACATTTAATTAACTAATTAATTAATTGTAATAAAAAATTTACTTGCTGTTTTGTTATAATCGTTTGAACATTTGTAAATTTGTTTCGATACTAAAATCAAATACTTGGGAGATGCTCTTAGCAAGTTAGGATGCTATAAGGTGGGTTTTAACTTATTATTATTAGTTAGTTCCCATTTAATTTAAGTATTTGTATTGTCTTTAAATCGGCTGAAGAAATAATTGTGAGTATCCAAATTTATTTTAAAGTTATTCGTTTTTAGACTTTCTAGCTTTTTTAGAGATGGTATAATAGTATCTAACATCTCTTTGTGATGCTGTGTAGATTCTAATTTATATATTGTAGAATATATCTTAAATGAATTCTCTAACGTTGATGATTGCATTAAAATATTACCTTTAAGAATATTCCAATCATATATTGATTTAGTTGCAGTCTTAACAATATCAAGATTATTTGGAAATATAGATGCTACCTTATCTAATACATTTATCCATTTTGTCAAACGATCTATCCTACTCTCAGGGAAAGATTGATTCTTTGAAATCAAATAAAATAAATTCGATATTTCAGGATAATAGTATGTTAAGATTTCAACCCAAATTACCCATCTTATAGCTTTATTAATATCAGATTTTGAAAAAGTTGATGTTTCAATAATTGTATGGGGAATGTCATTGGTATATTTCAAATTCAGGTTATCTCTATTTTCATAAAATTTACTTCCTGGTAACAAATAAATAGGATAATTAACAATCAGCCTTAACGGTTCTAGCGAAAGTGCAAAATCAACGGTTTTTTTAAAAGAAATCAGATTATCTCCAGGAAGACCAAGCATTATGTCAATTTTGAAAGATGAGAGTGGCGCCCATTTTTTTAACAAAGAAACTTTTTTAGCAAATGTTTCTGCTGAAACTCTTCGTCCTCCTATATGATCTAATACATTTGGATTAGAACTTTGCAATGCAAAATGAAAGCAAAAATTACTGTTAAGTTTTAGAAACTGTTGAGTAATTTCTTTATTAATACTTCGTATATCCATTTCGAAAAAAGGTTCTAAATTTCTCTTTTTTTTCAGCATATAATCCATAATAATTTGACTTCGTTCTGTGTTTATAAAAAAATTTGAATCTGCAAAATAAATTGATTTAATATGTTTATTTTCATATAAAAAATCTAATTCTTTAAAAACTCTTGTAAGTGGAAAGTATTGAATACTTCGAGTGCCACCTCCCCAACTACAGTATCCACAGTCAAATGGACACCCTCGAGATGTCTCAATAACTGCTAGTGTAGGTTAATTAATTTCTATATGTTTGTCAATATAGGGTGAAGGTATTAGATTCAAATCTATGCTTTGTGTAGGCGGTGAATTAATTTTTATAACGTTATTTTTTCGGTATGCAATTCCTTTAACTCTTTGAAGATCTTTATCATGAAGCAATGATAACAGTATGTTTCTAAATATAATTTCTCCTGAATTATTAACATATGAAACAATGTCAGCCTGAGAACATTTGTTCATAAAATCAATAGCTACTTCTGGTGAAGCAAGCTGTGGACCTCCAAATATCGTCTTTATAGAAGGTTGGAGATGTTTAATTTTTTCAGAAGATAAACAAAAATTTCTATAATTCCATAGATAAACTGAAAAAGAAACAATATCTGGGGACCCAGCTAAGATTGTATTTATCATTTGTGAGGGAGTAATTATATAATCAAAATCTAATACTTTCAGTGAAATTCTCTGCAAATCATTGATACTAAAGTTTGATTCGACATAAGCCTTTAATAAATAGGATGAAATGGAGATTGTTGACAATTTTTTGCTATTATCTGGGCTTTGATTGATTAATAAAATCTTCATTACGCATTATCCAACATTTAGCTTTTTGTATCCTAAGTATCCTTTTTAAAAATAGAAAAGACTTCTTTAATACATTTATCACTATATTTATTAATTATTTTTTGTGGCAGAGAATTAACACTATTCTTATCAATATAATGCTTTTTGAGAGATATATATTTAAAGATATGTAAACCAGGTTCAATAGTATTAATAACTTCTAATGGATAGGATTTCTTTTCTACGTTATGAATAGCGTTATAAATGTGAAAGGAATTTTCAGGTTTTGATAGTTCAATCAGGTAATTTTTTTTTACTATATTCCATTTTTTGAGTGACTGTGTAGCAATATCTACAACATTTAAATTATCTTTATAAAGATTGATCACTTTGTTACATTCTGTAATCCATCTGTCTAGGATTTTTATCCTGGCAAAATCACATGTTTGTTTTCGAGAAATATTGCGAAAAAATTTTGCTACTGCAGGATAATAATAAGTAAAAGTTTCAACCCATATCATCCATTTAAGAGCTTTTTGACCTGAAATACTATATATTGTGTCTATTTTATATTTTATTCTATATTTAGTAGCCAAGCATGCGGTTTTGAATTTATGCGCCGGCTCTATACGTAAAGCAGATTGTATAACAAGAGGTCGTATAAATGGATTCTCAATAGATTTAGACAAAATCTCTTTTAGCAAGGATCGTGAGTGTGTTATATTACCACAATAGTATTCAACTATGGCCAACTTTATGATTAATAATACTTTATTATTAGCTAGAGGTTTATATTTTTCAAGAAAGTCCTTTGCCTCATCATAATATCCAAAGTAACAAAGTAATTGCACACAACGAACTAACCATTCTGGAGACTTCGTATTAGAAGCGCTGTTGAAAATTAAAGAAGTTCCGCCCTGTTTATAACCTAAAGATAGTAATATTCCCGCAAAATAGATAGACCAAAATTCGGAAAAATATGTCTTTGAAGCTATTTTTAGTATCATCTCGCAGTAGCTTGTAATACTTGCTCGTAACTCTGTATTAGTTAGATTCTGGTGATTTTTTAGCTTCTTCATTAGTAAAATTAGCTCTTCCTGGACATATACTAGAGAGTTAACAGGACTTTGGCGACTTTGGCTACTAATATCATCAAATAATGTAGGGTTAGTGAATGTCGACACTTTAGTATACTCTGTTAAATACATACTATTTTTCAAAGCTTTAATATTACTATTTAAGAAGGCAAGCTGATGTTTCTCCAAGATGACCTTAGTTTCTGAAATCACGTCATCTAGCGCCTGTGATTTCTGTAGTTTTAACACCTCATTTATAATTGGCTGGCCATTTGATATTAATCCAGTGTTAAAACTATTCCATAGAAGACGAAGAATAAACCTACGAACCTCTTTATCATATCTTAGAGTGGTTCGATGTAAAATGAGGCGAAGTTTCTCTCTATCTGAACAAGTTTCAAAGGGGTATGCTTGGCTAATCGAAGCTATACTCCATTTTTCATCAAAGTCATATTCTGTAGGTTCTAAAATAGTTTCACGAGATACACCATAGTTGTTTTGAAAAAAGAAAAAACCATTATCAGTAATGTTTTTCTGTATAAAACTTAAGTATTCGTTTACTATTGATTTTCCTATAAATTGAAGGGATGCAGTATTTATTACAATATCAAAAGAAAAATCCTGGTCACTGAATATATTCGAATTAATAAGATTGATTCCTCCTTCAGCCCAATGAGCAACCTTACTCCTTCCTTTATAAACATGCTTAGTATCAGGAAATAAATTTCTAAGGTACCAATCTTGTAAAAGAAGAGCCTCTGGTAGATCAGTAGAGAAAATAGTTACTTGTTCTCGATAGTATCCCTTTAAGATAGATAAGAGTATTCCTAAGCCAGAACCAATATCTAGAATTGTTGGCTGGGTTATATTCACACTATTAATCAACTTAATAATCTCGGTTGCAATCACCACATTGCACAAAAAAACGCTACTATAGTGAGTTTCACCAACTTTAACGTTTTTATTTGGAAATCCAAAATCACTCTCGCCTATTTCTAAAAGAGTTAGAAACGTACTATCATTATAGTCAAAAATATAGCCATCAATTAAAAAGTCTTTAGTTGCAAAATTGGAAGCAGCTTGAGTTACTTCTGAACGTAAAAGCATCATTTCAGGAAGTTCATAAATTCTTTTTTCCTTGTTCATTGCTTGTGCCCATGCATGCGAAACTTGTTCTTCATGATTTTCAGTGCAACTTCTATAGTTAGCTATTACTTTATCATAAACCTTACTTAACTCTAATATTATTGACAAAGTAGCTTTTATTTCTCCTTCTTTTCTCATTCTTTTTTCCTTCTTTTCTTCCTTTTTTTTGCACCTTTTTCTTCACCTTCCTGAATATAATAGTCAGATATGGTTTCTGCTTAACCAGTCATATCTACCTCCTTTTTAATCTAATAAGTTCAAACGTTTCTTGTGGTATTTTTTATAAAATGAAACAAATTGTTCAATTAATAGAAGTTTGTCTTTAGAGAAACTCTTTTTCATCTTTTTATTTATAGAATTTAGTCATTCCTTGTTTAGATAATTATAGTTGTTTTATCAAGAAATTACATTACATGTTTAATCCACTAAAAAATTGAATAAAAAATATCAAATCTCCAATATTGACAATTCCATCTTCATTTAAATCTAACCTTTTAGTTTCTGGGGGACCAACAGGAATATCACCTGATTTAATAGATATTATCGTTCAACTTTGGTTTTTCATGGCATAAAATATGCCTTCTTGGTTTGCCAGAAATATTTTAATGAAGATGGCAATCTGGGTAAGAGGGCATATTTCGTGCCATGAAAAACCTAAATTGAATGATAATATATCAATCATCTAAAAATAAGTTCAGAGCTTCAGTATTTTTTGTTGCTTTTAATCCTTTTACTTCTTTTCCAGACAATTCAATATCAGCTTCAAAAGTAATATTGTGAGTTTGACCATCTGCAAAAGAACTAATATTGATTAATTCTTCTTGCCAAATAGAGTAATCTTTCATTTGATCGTTTGGAAATGAAAAAACAATTTGATCATCTACTTTTACTCTAAATGAAGAACTATTTTTTACTTCATTTTTTCTTCTAATTTGATTAGAATAGTTAATTCCGGGGACACCTTAAATCGGGGAACACCAGCTTTTTTTATTTCAAAGTCCGGTTTAATAGGAAGATTATGTCCGTTTTTCAAAACGAAGATTTTTAGAAATCTTACTATCCTATTTCAATAACCAATTGATATTATATATGGTAGTAAACTATTGCTTCCCCAAAATATTCAAATCTTCATTTTGTAATTAGAGGATAACCTTATAATTTTTTATATACGAAAATTGATTTTTCGTTCAAGCACTAAATAATTGGTTTCTTCGTTCAGGAAATATATTGAGGATTAAGATATTTAAAGATTCTTACTTGTTTTGATTCTCTTTCCCTATAACACCCAACCTTTACTACTTTCTTTATGCAAAATCATCATTATCTGATAAGGGTTGTATTCATTAATCAGTATTAATCTATTAGATAAAGTATAACAATAGTCCAGAAGCTTTAAAGGATCTACGTAAAGATTTCCTTTTCTTATGTGGTCTACAAATTTATTTGAAAAAACATCAAAAATAATAATTTTCTTTGAAAGTATAAACATTTTTTCAATCATGTTCTTTAAATATTTTTCTCCATTATCATAAAGAGGTTTCTGTTGAATTGTCGAGATGCTAACAACTACATCATGTTTATCTTGATAATCATCTTCCAGTATATCAGCTTCAAGAATATAATCATCTGTCAATCTATTTTTTGTAAATTCGACCATTTTATCGCTAATATCCAAGCCGGTATATTTACCTGCCCATCCATTTTTTCTACAATAAACACAAAGATCACCTAACCCGCACCCTACATCAAGAAGCGAATCGGATTTTTTTAAATAATTATTCACATATGAAAATTTTAAATCCTGATGCTTTCTTAAGTAATTTGATTTCGTTGAGTGTATACTTTTCATGCTTCCCTGGTGTTCTTGAACAAGATCTGAAAACTGTTTACTAATTAATTCTCTACTTTTAATATCCATTATGATTATCCTTATTATAGAAGTATTTAATACAATCAGACACATACTTCACCTGATCAAAAGAAATTTTTTCATTAGCAGGCAAAGAGAGTATTTTATTTACGATCTTTTTAGCATTATCAATATTGCCCTTTTTTTCTTTATTATAAGCAGGTTGATCAGGCATTAATATAGGGTGTTGAATTTTGGTCTCTATTCCTTTTGATAATAAATAAGACTGCAATTCATTACGCTTTGAAGCTTGAATTGTATATGTATAGTAAACACAGTATTCTTCGTCATTTTCATTGGGAACTTTAACTATTCCTTCCAGATACTTGTTATAAAGTTTAGCTATCTCCCTTCTTTTATCAATAATGCGTGGAACATCTTTTATTCGCTCAAGTAAAATAGCAGCTTGAATAGTATCCAACCGTGCATTTAAAGACGGTTCTATGCAAGTTTCTTTATTTATCGTGCCATTATATCTTAAGGAGAAAATGTGGTCGCAAAGTTTTTCATTATCAGTAAGAATAATTCCTGCTTCACCACAAGAAGCAA
>Ga0272440_1000726_pt1 | contig 27838 bp, 20 predicted proteins | sample SSMMMBAug17_FD_192440 | JGI IMG/M metagenome (GOLD analysis project Ga0272440, IMG submission 192440) | Marine sediment archaeal communities from Little Sippewissett salt marsh, Falmouth, MA, United States - SSM-MMB-Aug17 | ecosystem: Environmental > Aquatic > Marine > Wetlands > Sediment ... | reverse complement strand
CGCCCTTTTAGGGCTTAAAGTCTTTTAAACCATTACCCAGGGCGATGCCCTGGGCTGGTATGTATAGCCCTTTCAGGGCAAAGAAAAATAACCGACTTTTTGAGAATGCGGCCCTTTAAATTCATCTTCTTCATCTTCTTCAGCGTAATCCAGGTTCAAAAAATATACAATGACTACGTTCTCCCCCATCCATTGGATACGCCCGTTGATACATAGTTTGATGTAAGTTTTAAATTCAAATTTTATTCAATCAGATAAATAAACAGGAGGTGTTGGAATGGCACGATCATTGAGAGTTGAATATCCAGGTGCATATTATCACGTTATGCATCGAGGAAATTCTGGTGCTCGTATATTTAAAAGTAAAGGAGACAGAGAAAAATTTTTAGAATATCTCAGCAAGTCAGTTGAACGTTATGAGCTAAAGATTCATACATACTGTCTTATGACGAATCATTATCATTTGCTAATAGAGACCCCTCAACCGAACTTGAGTCAAGCCATTAAGTGGATCAATGTTAGTTATGCATCATTTTTTAATCGCAAAAAAAGACGTATTGGGCATTTATTTCAGGGAAGGTTTAAAGCCATTATAATTGATGCAGATGAGTATTTAATGCACTTGTCTCGCTATATTCACCTGAATCCGAAACGTGCAAAGATGGTTGAGCATCTTAAAGAGTATAAGTGGAGTAGTTATCCAGCTTTCAGTGGATATGTTGAAGCACCTGAATGGTTGGAAACATCCTGGTTGTTAGCGCAATTTGGGCAAGACCAAAAGAACGCGACAAGAAAATATCGTCATTTTGTCGAATCAGTTAAAAATAAGAACATTGTAAATCCTTCAAAAGATGTTGTAGGTGGTTTAATATTAGGCGGTGATGATTTTGTGAATAGGATTAAAGACAGATTTTTAAATAAAAACATTGATGACAGAGAAAAAACGCAACTCAAAAAGTTGATGAATAAACGTATGCCTGAAGATTTGATTCCTCATGTGTGCAATGAATTTAAATGTGAGTATGACACAATCTTACAGAAAGGAAAAAAGAAAAATATTGCTCGAGATGTAGCAATTTCTCTTTGCAGAGAAATGACTGGAGAAAGTGGTGTTGCTTTAGGCAGCTATTTCGGTGGCATATCTGGAGCAGCTATTACAATACGATATAATTATATCACCCAAAAAATTTTGAATGATGGTAGACTCCTGGAACAAATCAACAGAATACGAGATAAAATAATTAATAATTAAGATGCGACCCCATTTTCGACCCCAGCGATACCAATAAACGAAAAAAAATTTCTTGCGCTGAAATTATGGAAAATTTAAGCAAGAAAAACTTACGACTGTCGAGATAAAAAGTTTACTATGATTTAACTTAGAATTGTGTTATTCAATATGATAAAATAAGATAAAACAAACTATCGGAGCAAAAATGAAAAGACAAGTCAAATATCTCAAAGATTATCAGGAACCAAATTTTAATATTGTCCATATTGATTTATACATCAGTCTTCATGAAACCCATGCAATCGTTCGTTCTATTCTAACCATTGAACGAGCCCATGATCCTAAAAAAATTAATCCCCCTTTAATACTTGATGGTCAAGAGTTGGAACTCATTTCCATTTCAAAAGATGGGGAAGAACTTAATTCAAGTGACTATAATGTGACTGACGAACAATTGATTATTTTCAATATTCCTGTTGATTTTACGTTAAATATTCAAACAAAAATTTATCCACAAAACAATACCAGTTTATCAGGATTGTATGTTTCCAATAATATTTTTTGTACTCAGTGTGAAGCTGAAGGTTTTCGAAAAATAACCTATTTTCTGGATCGACCGGATGTTATGAGTCATTACACCTGCACCATTGAGGCTGATAAAGACAAATATCCGGTTCTTTTGTCTAATGGCAATTTAATTCATTCTGGTACATATGAAAATGGTCGTCACTGGGCAACATGGGAAGACCCTTTCCCCAAGCCATGCTATTTATTCGCTCTGGTTGCTGGTGATCTTGCTTGTATTGAAAGTTTTTTGCTCACTAACAATGATAAGAGAGTTACGTTGAAAATTTATTCAGAAAAAGACAATATTGCGCGTTGCTCTCATGCCATGGATTCTTTAAAAACAGCAATGCAATGGGATGACGATGTCTTTGATTGTGAATATGACCTTGAAATTTACATGATTGTGGCTATCAATGATTTCAATATGGGAGCTATGGAAAATAAAGGATTAAATGTTTTTAATTCAAAATATATTCTTGCAAATAATGAAACCGCAACTGATGAAGATTTTTTTGAAATAGATCGTGTTGTTGCACATGAATATTTTCACAACTGGACGGGAAATCGCATTACGTTAAAAAACTGGTTTCAATTATGCTTAAAAGAGGGGTTAACTGTTTTTAGAGAGCAATTATTTTCTGAAGACCTGACACCATCAAGAGTGATTAAACGTATTCAGGATGTTCAAAATCTTCGTCAGAATCAGTTTCCAGAAGATGCTGGCCCTTTGGCCCATTCGGTTCGTCCTGATGCCTATATTGAAATGAATAACTTTTATACCATGACTGTATATGAAAAAGGGGCTGAGGTTATTCGAATGTTATATCGCTTAATTGGCGAAGAAGATTTTTTCAAAGGAATGGATTTTTATTTTATTCAATATGATGGCGAAGCGGTTACTGTTGAAAATTTTATTTCTGTTATGGAAGATGCTGCTGAATCAGATTTAACGCAATTTAAATTATGGTATACCCAATCTGGTACTCCCACTGTTCAGGTAAGAAGAGAATATGAGCCTGAAACACAAAGCTTTACGATCATTTTTGAACAATTTTGTCCTCCAACACCTGATCAGCCGGCGAAAAAACCACTATTGATACCTGTGGATATTGCATTGCTCAATTCAGAGGGGCAAGAAATGCCTCTTCAATTGCTTGATGAAAAAGAACCTCATAAGCATAAAAGCAGAATTCTACAACTAACTGAATCTGAGCAGGCATTTACATTTATCAATATTTCAGAAAAACCTTTGCCATCAGTATTTCGTGATTTTTCAGCCTGCGTCAAAATTTCAACAGATTATACATTCGAGGAACGTTTGTTTTTAATGACATATGATACAGATGCATTCAATCGATGGGATCATAGCCGACAGATATTTTTAAATGAGTTGTATCGAATTATTGTCATGTATCAACAAAATCAGCCAATGGTTGTCAATCAGGAAATTATTGGAGCAATAGAAACCATTTTAAGCGATTCGATTAATGATAAAGCATTGACAGCAAAACTGATACAATTACCAAGCGAACATGAAATTGCCCATTATATGGTAGATCAAAAATCTTTCATTGATCCAGACGCCATTCATCATGTCAGAATATTTGTGAAAAATGCCATTGCTATTGCTCTTTCCAAAACCCTTTTAGCTGTATTTGAAGCCAATCAATCGACAAAGCCATATACATATGAACCAGAGGCTGTTGCCATGCGAAGTTTAAAAAATCAGGTACTGGATTATATTGTCCACTTGAAATCATCAGATACATTATCATTAGCTTTTGATCAATTTGTTAAGGCTGATAATATGACTGATGCCTTTGCATCCTTTGTATCATTGAGCCATGTTACCTGTAATGAATTTGAAAAGGTACGAGATTTGTTCTATGAAAAATGGCAAAACGATCCTCTGGTCATTGATAAATGGTTTGCCGTTCAAGCTATGTCGCCGGTAGACCATACGTTAACTACAGTAAAACAATTACTTCAGCATAAAGATTTTAATATTAAAAATCCAAATCGCGTGAGGTCCTTAATTGGCACATTTGCACATAGAAACCATTACCATTTCAATCAATTAGAAGGTGAAGGATATCAACTGGTTGCCACACAAGTGTTGAGACTGGATAAAATCAACCCTCAAATTGCATCACGAATGGTATCAGCATTTAACCATTGGAATAAATATGATGAGCATCGAAAAGCTTATATGAAAAATATTTTGGAAAATATCATTGAACAGAAAAATTTATCAGAAGATGTTTATGAAATTGTTTCAAAAGCGTTGGTAACAAATAATTAAAATGTGAAAATGAATATATAACATATGAAGACGATGACACTATCGAACGCAGAAAAAATCCGCCGAATTTACGAATTGTTTCAAAAAGATGATCGCGTATTAATATTGATCAATGCTGATCCGGATGCCATTGCCAGTGCAATGGCTGTAAAACGATTGCTATGGCGTCGTGTAAACGCCGTAACCATATCCAATGTCAATGTCATCGCACGTCCAGATAATCTTGCCATGATTCGGCTGCTTTCTGCAAAACTGATTCATTATGAAAAAATTTCCATTCAAAAATTTAATCGGTTTGTTCTGGTAGACTCTCAGCCCAATCACCATCCGATTTTTAATCAATTTAATTATGATGCTATCATTGATCATCATCCAGATACACAACCTGAAGCATCCTTCATCGATATTCAGCCGCAATATGGTGCCAACGCTACAATCTTAACCGAGTATCTTAAAGCTGCAAAAATTAAACCTGCAAGCCGGCTTGCGACTGCACTATTGTATGGCATTAAAACCGATACAGGAAATTTTAAACGCGCAGCTTTATCTGAAGATGTACGCGCTTTTCAATATTTATTTCCCCTTGCCAATATCCACATTATTCAAAAACTAGAATTTGCTGAAATGCGTATGGATTTTTTAAAGTATTATCAAATAGCCCTGACCACAATGGCCATTCGTGGTGGAAAAGTTTATGTTTATTTAGGGCTTGTTTCGTCTCCGGATGTGTGTGTTTCTATAGCAGATTTTTTTACCAGAATTCATTCAGTAACCTGGAGCATTATTGTTGGATTGTATGAGGACGAATTATCAATCATTGTTCGTAATGATGGATTGCAAAAAAATGCAGGAAAAACCATTCAAAAAGCCTTTGGAAAGTTCGGATCGGCTGGTGGGCACAAAAGTATGGCCAGAGGTCAAATTCCAATAAAAAACATTGAAAATGTAATCGATTATCAAAATATCAAAGAAACATTAGACTGGATTATCGTAACTTTCGAGAAACATGCCAAAAAGAGAAAGACAAAAAAAGAGTTTTTTCAAGAGATTTTATTGTCTTGAACGATCATCAAAAAAATTATCATTGACAAAATGATGGATTCCAATCAAATATAAAAAAATTCATTAATCACTACGAATAGAAAGGAATGTGATATGTACAATAAAGCAATTCTTGTAGGTCGTTTAGGACAGGATCCTGAAATGAGATACACGCAGAACGGCACTGCAGTGGCAAATTTTTCTATGGCGACCAATGAATATTGGCGAGATAAAGAAGGCAACAAGCAAGAACGTACGGAATGGCATCGCATTGTTGCATTTGCCAGGTTGGGTGAAATATGTGGACAATATCTATCAAAAGGCCGACTGATCTTTATTGAAGGCCGCATTCAGACTCGCGAATGGATGGATAAGGATAATAACAAACGATATACAACTGAAATTGTGGCATCAGAGATGAAAATGTTGGAGAGTAAAGGATCTGGTGGCTCACAAATGTCTTTTAGTGAAGATCCAGGCCCATCAGATGCAGATATTATTCCTAAACCACCAATGGCAGGCCCGCCTTCTGATGATGGGCTTGATGATGTACCTTTTTAGATCTTTATCTTGTTTGTTTTTTTGATTGAAATTGTGGAGCAGGTTGGAAATACCAATTGCATGACAATTTATATACCTGCCCACAATGACCACAAAAAACATCCTCCTAAAATAGCCAATCCATAAGGTAATGTTATCCCTGCTCCAACAGCACGCCAATTTTTTGTACTGGCTCGGAGCAGCAATAAATCAGAAAAGCGATGATTGACAATCAGTTGAAACACTGACTGAACGCCGCCCGCAAGTGAAATGCAAATTAAAAATGCAAAACAATCATGAATGGGTAAAAACATTGCCAATGCAGCTACAGCTTTGGCATCGCCGCCACCAACAATTCCCATGAAAAAAAGAATAGCCATCACCACAAAAACGAGACTTCCAGAAAGTATGGCTTGAAAAAATTCAGAAAAACCATGAGTACTGCCTATCAATAATGCCCACATTGCAGTCATTAATGTTAAAGCATTTGGAATTCTTCGGCAGTCAATATCGTGACCAGCCATAATCATTGCCCAAAAAATCATCCAGCCAGATGGAAACAATGTACTTGCTGAATAATTTGCAATATACGATATCCCAATGATTGCTGGAAGGACAGCCCATAACTGCCCTTCCATAGCATCGACAACCTTGATTGTTTTCAGGTCTGTCATTATTCTGCTCCACCAGCCAGTTCAGTAGTTGCTGTTTCTATGTTGCCTTGAACTTGTCCCCCCAAACTAAATGCTGCGGTAGCAATACCGGCTCCAATAAGGGCTAAAAGTAAAGCATACTCAACAGCGCTGATTCCGCTGTCATCTTTAACCAATGATTTAATTCGATTAAAAAAACTCATGATATCCTCCTTAATGATAAATAATAATATAAAAATTAAACTTGATAAGAATACTTTTCAATATTATTCTGCACCGCCAGCCAGTTCGGTAGTTGCTGTTTCTATATTGCCTTGAACTTGCTCACCCAAACTAAATGCTGCGGTAGCAATACCTGCTCCAATGAGGGCTAAAAGTAAAGCATACTCAACAGCGCTGATTCCGCTGTCATCTTTAACCAATGATTTAATTCGATTAAAAAAATTCATGATATCCTCCTTATTATAATAAATTAAACTTGATAAGAAAGTTTCCTTTTATTCAGCTCCGCCAGCCAGTTCAGTAGTAGCTGTTTCTATGTTGCCTTGAACCTGACCGCCAAGACTAAAGGCTGCTGTTGCAATTCCAGCACCGATCAATGCTAATAACAATGCATACTCAACCGCACTAATGCCTTTGTCATCACTCATAATTTTTTTGATTGATTCAATAAGTTTCATTTTAATACCTCCTGATAAAAAATTAATTAAAAAAGAATTATAATACTTCTATTTGTATTATAAATAACGTAAATTATATATGATTTATATTGATTTACGTTTTGTTTGAAAGCTTACTATTTCAAGTGGCATGCCAGATCAAAAAAATTAACAAAAAAAATAAAAATATTGGTTTTAAAAATGTGGGTATTTAAATTTTCTAATTTAAAATTAGATAGTTAAATCAATATCTCCAAAGTAAAAAATAAAAAAAACATTCAAATAAAAAAAAGCTAAAGTATTCAAAATATAATAATTATCCATTATTTTTGCCAACGAGTAATACTTGCCAAAATTTTGAAGTAAAAATTATGTTATAAATTATAGATAATTAAAACTTTTGAAGCTTCAGTTTACATCGGTCAAAAGAAGTTGACAGGCAGTGATATGGTTTGCTTGAAATATTGGTCATGTGTAAATATTTACAGAATATAACAAGATATCTTCAGCCAGTGAAGATCTTGATTATTATGACTATTTACCAATATTTCCAATAGGCTATAAACAAAATATTTTTATTGATGATAAATTAAAACGTAAAAAATTAATTTCTATCTATTTATTTTTATAATGTTTTTCTAAGTATTTACATTTATTTTTAAATAAAAAGTAAATTACAAGATTGTTATGTGCAAACAGGATATTGTACGAAAAAAAGATTAATAGGTATAGTTTATTTGAGATAATGGTATTCGGACATTAAGTGAAAACACAAATCCAAAGATTTTGGTTGAAATATTCTGACCTGCATATGGAGAAAAAAATACATTATTTGAATCAATCAGATTAAGTCGTTGGCTGGTATTATTAGGTATGGTCTTATTATCCGATATATAATAACCAAAACCCTGTTCAATAATCCATCGATTAGGCCAACGCCACTCTATCCCTGAACTGATGTATGTGGTATCAGGCAAACTTAACAGATTGATGTGAGAATCTTTTGTTGACTGTGGCTGGAATGAAAGACCACCTCGAATGAAAAGACTTTCTCTAAATTGCCATTCCAGTCCAAAATGATATGACAGTGTATCACTTGCTTTTTGTTCGTAAATAATTGTCTGTCCTTCAACTGAAGATTGTCCCATTGCTTGAAGCAGATGAATCAGTTGATTATCAGGTTTTTCAAAAACCAATCGATATTCATTTTGAGCAGACCACCTTATCCATTGAAAATCAAACATTAGTTTTATACAACTGGATGGTTGATATTGGATTCCCATTTGAATAGAATCCGGCCATTGATATTTTTTCAAATAAGCTGTTCCTGTTTCAAATGGCTGATTGATTTCACCCAATCCTGGTGTCTTTAATGAATTGGCATAAATGGGATTTTTCCTGTACCATTGGGTAAGTTTTAATAATTTGTCCGTATATTGAATATGAATATTACCTTTAGGATGAGAATCAACTGGGCTGCGATAAACACATCCAAATTGTAGGTTGTGAAATGGTTTCCATAAAATACCTGCATTTAAAGACATGGCAATATCGTCCCTTAAATTAAGTCGCATATTTGCAAGACCATCAAACAGTCCAGGCTTCCCTGGTATTGGAAGACTTTGAATGCGTGCCATGGTATCATTGGGAAATCGCACTATTGATGACCGGGCCAAAGCGGTTTGTCCAATTCCCATTGATAAACCAAAAGAGAAAAAGTCGTTCCATTGATAGGCAATGCCCGGCGATGCATAAATTAAATGTTGTTGATAATACTCATATGCCTGATATTTTGATGGATCATTGCTATCATAACAATTACCCCATGCAAACGGCATATATGAGCCTGAAGCCATTATCCATCGTGAATCTGATCGACGATAGGTTGCTCCTAAAGGTAAGGGGAAATTGATCGTATCACCATGACTATCCCCATAAATCGGATAATACAAATAGCTTTTTCCTTGCATAGATGATCGATTGGTTATTGGATCATCTGAGGCATGAGATATATTTAAAACATTAAATGATTGATCTGGTGAAAAGTGGTTTTGTCGATTAAAAGATGTTGTTGACAAACCTTGATAATAGACAAGTCCTTCACGTGCCTGAACCAAACCTGCAGGATTATAATGAACTGCCATTAAACTCGGTGGATTTGCCGTAACAGCACCAGCCAAAGCTATGGCTTTAGCACCAGTGATCATCTGATACATTGCCATCGCAGATGTGGATTGATAAAATAGGATATATAGTATACTGAAGAATAATAAATAATTCTTACATGTTGAGCATTGTCTCTGTGAAATTGAATACATTTGAAATCTCCATTAATAATCTTCTGATAGATACTGCATCATTAATATTATTTCTGAAAGATCCATTTGATTGTTGCCATTGATATCAACAGAAAAAACATTTGATGGCTGACAGGCGAGAATTTGTAATGAGTTGATAACAGCAGATAGCTCAATTAATCCAGCATATGGCGCTTCAATAAAAGAAGCGGAAATTGATAAATTTTGCTTCAGTAAAAATTGGTATGGATGAACTGTTCCGGTATGTCCTCCTGACCATTTTTCAAAAAGGATATCTTTTGTTTTAGGTACAGGGGTTACAGTTGTTGAGATCCATGATTGTACAGAAAGCGTATAAGGCTTTGAAGTTGAAGGATTCTCATGAATAGGAAGATTATTTTGTGTAAATAGAAGGTATCCTTCGCCTGAAACAGATACCGAGATAGTACAATGAGTTGATAATATTGGATTTAAATTAATCAGTTCTTGATCCTTCACACTAACTATTTGTTTAAGCAAGCAAAATCCTTCTTTTTCAAATAATACTGTTGTATGTGACACATCTGATGCTAATTCTGCTTTTTCAAGTAAGAAAAAACCATTGGGAAATGATTCTGTTTCCTTATTTCCAGAGGATATTTTAACGCCAGAAATTCCAGATCCACTCGCATCAATTACTTGCCCCTTAAAAGATGCATAAGGTTTTTCGAACACAGCTTCAACAGATTTATCAGAATCCATAATGACTGATGTTCTTTCATCGGTACTGTCAATGTCTCCTTTCCATTCTCTGAACATGTACCCATGTCCAGGGATGGCTGTTAACTGTACCTGGGCATTTGAAGGATACATTGAAAGGTCGGGTGATTTTATGACAGTGCCTTGACCAGATATTGAAAGTGCCAGAATATTGGCACTTTCATCAAATGTGCAGGTGTATTCAGCACTGTCATCTAATGTAAATGTTAATGGATTCTCGCTATAAGTAGTCCCTTCATGATCGATCCATGAATCAAAATTGTAATCTGTTTTTGGGGTACAGGATAAGGTAATATTTTCTCCAGAAAGATGTGTAATTCCTGATGGATTTTGAGAAACTGAACCTTTTTGAGGATTCCAGTGAACATGTAGTGAATGAGCCGTTAATTGGCTGAATTCAGCAGTTATTGTTCTATTTGTGGTCATAGTGATGGTAACGCTGACTGAAAACACGTTTTCAGTGGAAGGAACGTCGCCAGACCATTTGTCAAATTTCAAAAAATTTGAACATTGAGCTGTAATTATGGTTACTTCATTTGATTCATTTTCAATAAAATTTAAGGTTGCGGGCTTTGGAGATGTACTGCCCTTATCGTAAAAGTCATTTTTGATAGTTAACGTATATAAATGAGGAAGTTTAATAAGTTCAAGACTTGTTTCAGCTTTTTCTTTATAAAAATATATTTGTTTTTCCTCGAAACCTGACAATGCATAATTGACATAAACCTTTTTATCTGATGGTACAGGAACGTTTTTTAATTGATAATATCCAGCTGACGATGTTGTTGTCGATATTTGATTGTCAGTTGATGTTCCGGATAACACAATAACATTTTCCAATGCTGATCCAGATAAATCATTGACATATCCATCTATAAGAACTGAGTCTTTAAGTTGAAATGTAGCAGTAATATATTTTTCTTCATCAATGGTTAGTTTTTGAGAATTAGAAGTCCCTGTTAAATCGCCAGAAAAGGACACAAATTCCCAATCATCATATGATGTGGCATCATAAGAAACCGTTACCACATCGTTATATTCATATTCAACAGTTGTGCTTTGTTCATATTTATTGCCATTAAGTGATATTACGCCTTTTCCATCAATTGACAGGTGAAGATTATATTCATCATCCCCACAACCCACAAAAAACATTAAACACAGTATAAAAAATACATTAGCTGTATATCGATAAGGATTGTAAATCATAGTTAATACTATCGCCTCCTTAATGCTTGACAAAAAATTTATTATTTTTAATAATTCAATTTTTGAACCAATCAAATATTAATTTTTAATGATGATGGTTTCGTATTTGACAAATTACTATCATATGTTTAATAGGATTATTTTTCAAGATAATATTCTTTGTAAATACCAATGTTATTTAAACGCATGTCATTAAGTGGCAATCAAAATAGTCTATAATCAGACCTAATCCTAAAAAAAATGGATATCATCAAAATTATGAAAGAAAAAAAGATAAATTTATTCAAAAATAAACGAAAATAAATGAAAATAAATGAAAATTAGATAAAATATAAAATAAATTCACATAATCATTAATATTCCTCAAAAATAAAGATTGAATAAAACTTATAAATAACGTATACAACGGATTTTCATTTACATGGACAAATAAATTTTTTTAGCCAGCGTAGCTCAGTTGGTAGAGCGGCTGATTTGTAATCAGTTAGTCGGGGGTTCGAGTCCCTCTGCTGGCTCTTTTTTATTTATGTTCAGTAAAAAATAGCATATGGTGGGGTTCCCGAGTGGCCAAAGGGAACAGACTGTAAATCTGTCGGCGAACGCCTTCGGAGGTTCGAATCCTCCCCCCACCATTTAGATTCAACAAAAATTGCGGGAGTAGCTCAGTTGGTAGAGCATCAGCCTTCCAAGCTGACTGTCGCGAGTTCGAGCCTCGTCTCCCGCTCCAAATTATTGAGGTTGTGTTTTGGTCATTCGTCCTGTTCAATTACTCAAAACGGGGAGAAATTGAATGGGTATTTTTTTGCCCACGTAGCTCAGCAGGTAGAGCGCTTCCTTGGTAAGGAAGAGGTCCACCGGTTCAAATCCGGTCGTGGGCTCCAGATTTGACCCCATTAATCCAGTGTTATTGAAAATTAACATTTTAAAGACCTCAAAATTACAGGCTGGATTAAGGAAAGGAATCGGCTTACTATGGCAAAAGAAAAATTTGAACGAAGTAAACCACATGTTAATGTTGGAACAATTGGTCATATTGATCACGGCAAAACGACGTTAACAGCAGCTATTACCAAACACATGGGCATGAGAGGAATGGCCAATTTTGTCCCATTCGATCAAATTGACAAAGCTCCGGAAGAAAAAGCACGTGGGATAACCATTGCTACTGCACATGTGGAATATCAAACAGACAAAAGACATTATGCACATGTTGATTGTCCGGGACACGCGGATTATATTAAAAATATGATTACCGGAGCCGCACAAATGGATGGTGCCATTCTCGTTGTTGGTGCTGATGACGGCCCTATGCCTCAAACACGTGAACATATTTTGCTGGCTCGTCAGGTAGGCGTTCCGAAAATAGTTGTTTTTTTAAATAAATGTGACATGGTCGATGATGAAGAATTGATTGAGCTGGTTGAACTTGAACTTCGTGAATTGCTTGATAAATACGAGTTCCCTGGTGACGATACACCGATTATCCGTGGTAGTGCATTAAAAGCCCTTGAAAACGATGATAATCAAAGTGAAGAAGCCAAATGTATATTTGAATTAATGGATGCCATTGATGATTATGTTCCTGAGCCAGTTCGTGATCTGGATAAATCATTCCTGATGCCTATTGAGGATGTTTTTAGTATTTCAGGACGCGGCACTGTTGTTACCGGTAGAGTTGAACGTGGAATTATTAAAATGGGAGAAGAAATAGAAATTGTCGGTATCAAGCAAACGATGAAAACAGTTTGTACAGGCGTTGAAATGTTCAGAAAAATTTTGGATGAAGGTCGAGCTGGTGATAATATTGGTGTTCTACTTAGAGGAACAAAACGCGAAGAAGTTGAACGCGGACAGGTACTTGCCCATCCTAAAACCATTACCCCGCATACCAAGTTTAAAGCTGAGGTTTATGTTTTGAGCAAAGAGGAAGGTGGAAGACATACACCATTTTTTAAAGGCTATAGACCTCAATTTTATTTCAGAACTACTGATGTGACAGGTGTCGTTACACTTCCTGAAAATGTTGAAATGGTAATGCCAGGAGATAATGTTTCCATCATTGGTGAATTGATTACACCCATTGCAATGGAGAAGGAATTGCGGTTTGCGATTCGGGAAGGTGGTAGAACTGTTGGTGCAGGTGTTGTTAGTGAAATCATTGAGTAGATCAAAACGAGAAAAAGGGTAGGATGCTGTGAGAATTATTGTTACACTTGCCTGTACCGAGTGCAAGCAAAGAAATTATACGACAACCAAAAATAAAAGAACAACACCTGATAAACTTGAGTTTAGCAAGTATTGTCGCTTTTGTCAGAAACATACAAAACATCGAGAAACGAAATAAGTATTTTATATCGTTTTAAATGCAGGCCAGTAGCTCTAACGGCAGAGCGCCGGACTCCAAATCCGGATGTTGGGGGTTCGAATCCCTCCTGGCCTGCCATACCTTTTTATCGGTTTTAATATCGATAATCCAGTGAAGAAATGGTGTTTAATGGGTAGGCTACAAAGAAAAAAAACGATCAAAAAGAAAAAAAAGAAGGTTTTTGCTGATGATCAAAAAGGAAATCTTCCTATAAATTCAGGTAAAGAAGGCCTCAAGTCGTTAACAAATATGACCTATAGACCGACAGTCAAGGATCAATCAGCAATTGTTGGCAAACGTTCCGGTCAAATAAATATTTCAAAACCTGAGTTTATTGAAAAATCAATTCAGTTTTTACGTGAAGTTAAAATTGAATTGAAAAAGGTAACTTGGCCTACAAGGAAACAAACGATCGGATCAACCTCGGTTGTCATTGTTCTCGTTTTAATTTTTTCAGTATTTTTCGGTGTCGTTGATGCAGGATTATCTGGAATCGTGCGATTCATATATTAAAAAAAAGAAAGTTACGATAAAATTTTTTTAGATAACAATTTCGGCAAGAAACTGAGAGAATTACAAGATACGATTTGTCTATAAATGAACATTAGAATCTGTAAAACGTTATTATCATTTCAAAGTGCTTACCGTAATTAAGTTTTCGAAAAATTTATAGTAAAAAGAGCATCTTTTAAGCAAGATGTATGGTTATAATTATTAATAAAAAAAGGATAGAAAGTGGCTCTCAAATGGTACATTGTTCATGTTTATTCAGGTTTTGAAACAAAAGTGAAACAGAACCTTGAAGAACGAATTGAATCATATCCAGAATCTCAAAAATTTGGACGAATCGTAGTTCCCACTGAGCAGGTTGTTGAGCTTGTAAAAGGGAAACGAAAAACATCCTCTCGAAAATTTTATCCTGGATATATATTGGTTCAAATGGAATTAGATGAGGGCACATGGCATCTGGTAAAAAATACATCAAAAGTGACTGGATTTTTGGGTGGAAAAAATAAACCGGTTCCAATGTTGGATGATGAAGCAGATCGAATTCTTGCTCAGATGGAAGATGGAAAAAATAAACCACAACCCAAATTTTCTTTTGAAGAAGGCGATGATGTTCGGGTTATTGATGGCCCATTTACGAATTTTCAGGGAACAGTTGAAGAGGTCAACCCGGAAAAAGGGAAAATCAAAGTGTTGGTCAGTATATTTGGACGATCAACTCCTGTTGAACTGGAATTTGTCCAGGTGACAAAATTATAAGCTTGAGCACAGGGCAAAAAGGTGAAAGAAAAATTATTCTTTCACCTTTTTGCTCTTAGTGAGGAGTAATATAATGGCGAAAAAGGTATTGGCACAAATAAAATTACAGGTAGAAGCGGGTAAAGCAAATCCATCTCCCCCTATTGGACCAGCGTTGGGACAACATGGTGTAAATATAATGGATTTTTGTAAAACATTTAATGCAAAAACCACAGGTCAAGAAGGGATGATCATTCCGGTTGTCATCACTGTTTATGAAGACCGGAGCTTTTCTTTTATTACAAAGACGCCGCCGGCATCTGTACTACTCAAAAAAGCAGCAAAGATTGCAAAGGGCTCAAGTGATCCAAAACGAAATAAGGTTGCCAGTGTTACAAAGTCACAGGTTGAGGAAATTGCTCAGCTTAAAATGCAGGATTTAAATGCAAATGACCTGGAACAGGCTAGCAAAATTATCATGGGTACAGCAAGAAGCATGGGCATTGATATCAAAAAATAAGCAAAAAGGGAGAATTTACTCATGCCAAAGCGTGGAAAAAAAATTCGTGAAGCCAAAGACAAAATTGATCGCTTAAAACTTCACACTTTAGAAGATGCCGTACAAAAGGTTCTCGATCATAAGTTCGCAAAATTTGATGAAAGTGTTGATGTCGCTATTCGACTTGGCGTTGACCCCAGACATGCTGATCAGATGGTTCGTGGCACATGTGTTTTGCCAAATGGAATTGGAAAAAAAGTTAAAGTGCTTGTTTTTGCAAAAGGTGAAAAAGAGACCGAAGCCAAAGAGGCAGGTGCTGAATATGTTGGAAATGACGATCTTGTTGAAAAAATAAAAGGGGGTTGGCTTGATTTTGATAAAGCAGTCGCTACACCCGATATGATGGGCACTGTTGGCAAGCTTGGTAGAATATTAGGACCAAGAGGCTTAATGCCCAACGCAAAGACAGGCACAGTAACCTTTGATATCAAAAAAGCAGTTGAAGAACTCAAAGCTGGAAAAATTGATTTTCGGGTTGAACGTGCAGGGATAGTCCATGCAACAATGGGCAAAGTATCGTTCGACATTCAAAAATTGATTGAAAATATTCATACTTTTTTTGAAACCATATTACGTTTAAAGCCATCTTCAAGCAAAGGAACGTACTTGAAAACAATAACACTTTCTTCAACAATGGGGCCGGGAATAAAAATTGATCCTGCCTTTGCTAAAAGTATTTCCAAATAAACGTTTTTTCCTGTCAAAGACCGTAGGTAATCATGTTAAATGCTGTGTCGGTAACAGCAGCCTACCGAGACAAAAGGAAGGATGCATCATTTTGTATTCGTACCTTTCCTGCTACATGAATATTATCGGCAAGACAGTGAAGGGGAGGAGGTTGATGATTTGAATCGTGAAGAAAAACAACGTATTGTTGAGGATATTCATAAAAAATTTCAAGAAGCTGAAATCGTTATCGCCACTGACTATAAAGGGCTAAATGTTGAAGAACTTACAACATTACGCCGTCAATTACGAGAAGCTTCCATTGAATATCAGGTTGTCAAAAATACCTTGCTGAACAGAGCTTCAGAAAGTACAGATATCTCTGTTATTACAGAATATTTTAAAGGGCCATGTGCAGTTGCAATCAGTTATGCTGATCCGGTTGCACCTGCAAAAATTTTAAGTAAATTCGCTGAAACACATCCTAAGCTTGAATTAAAAGTTGGCGCGATGAATGGAACTGTGTTGAATGTAGATGACTTAAAAGCTCTTTCAAAGCTTCCATCAAAAGAAGAACTATTGTCAAAATTGCTGTCATGCATGAATGCTGTTCCTGGAAATTTTGTTCGTACGTTGGCAGCAATACCGGCTGGCTTTGTAAATGTATTACAAGGTATTAAGGATAAAAAAGAACAAGAATCTTCATAATTTAAGAATGCAAAGGATGCAAATTCCTGAAAGAAAGGAAAAAAAATGGCAGAAATAACCAAAGATGATGTTATAGAGTTTATTTCAAATATGACAGTTATAGAACTGTCTGAAATGATTAAGGAAATGGAAGAGAAATTCGGTGTTACAGCAGCAGCACCTGTTGCTATGATGGGCGCTGCACCAGGCGGTGATGCCGGTGGTGCTGCCGAAGAAGAAAAAACTGAGTTTGATGTTATCCTGTTAACTCCTGGAGACAAAAAAATTCAGGTCATTAAAGAAGTTCGAGCCATCACAGGTTTGGGACTGAAAGAAGCCAAAGCGCTTGTAGATGATTCTCCCAAACCGGTTAAAGAGGCTGTTCCTAAAGATGAAGCAGAAAAAATTAAAGAACAACTAGAAAATGCTGGTGCTCAAGCAGAAATTAAATAATTGAACATTTAGCAGTTTTTGTTTTGGAGATAATACAATAAAGGATTAGAAGGATATCCTTCTAATCCTTTATTTCTGTTTAATATTCAGGGATGAGGCGGAATAAAAAACCATCCAAACGTGAAACAATAACAATGCTTATTCCTGAATTGATAAGCTCGAACTCTTCACGTTTCCTTCAACACCCTTTTAAATTGGAGTGAATATGAGGAATCCCCACCAAATAATCAAACGTATTCGTAAAAATTTTGGAAAAATCAATAAAATAATTGAAATACCTAATTTGATTAGAATGCAACGCGAGTCATATGCGCGTTTTTTACAGATGGATGTACCACCAGAGCAACGTGGTGATGTTGGCCTTCAAGCAGTATTCAAATCCGTATTTCCCATCAAAGACTTTAGTGGAACAGCCTCACTTGAATTTGTATCGTACCGTTTTGGTGAGTTAAAACATACGGTTGAAGAATGTATTCATCGGGGTATGACTTATGAAGTACCTGTTCGGATTACAGTAAGACTGGTCGTGTATGACATTGATAAAGAAGCGGAAACACAAACCATCCGAGATATAAAAGAACAGGAAATATACTTTGGAACCATTCCCTTAATGACTGAAAAAGGTACATTTGTAATCAATGGAACAGAAAGAGTCGTTGTCAGTCAGTTGCATCGATCATCAGGTGCTTTTTTTGATCATGATAAAGGTAAAACACATTCCAGCGGTAAAGTTATTTATACAGCTAAAATTATTCCTGTTCGTGGTTCATGGATTGAAATGGAGGTTGATGCCAAAGATATTGTTAATATTCGAATTGATCGTCGAAGAAAATTTCCTGTTACCCTTTTATTTAAATGTTTAGGCTATACAACAGAAGATATTTTAAACTTTTTTTATCACACAGAGAAGATTATTATTACAAATATTCTGGATAGTGAAGAACCTGAAGGTCTTATCTATAAAACTTTTGATGAAAATACGCTAAAAGGCCAGCGAGCAGCACAAGATATTTACGATCCTGAAACCAATGAAATTATTGTTAAAAAGGGTAGACTCTTTTCGCAGAGAGCTATCCGTCAATTGAAGCGAAGTGAAGCTGAAACAATTCCCACAACAGTTGAAGACACGATGGGAAAAATTACTGCCAGTACAATTATTGATCCATCTACAGGGGACGTTCTGGCAAAAGCAAACGAGGTGGTTACCCAAGATTTAATAAAAACATTGGTAAAAGCCAATATCCCTAATTTTGAAATTTTGCTTATTGATGGTGTAACGACAAGTGAATCAATCAGAAAAACCCTTTTGCTTGATAAAGTAGATGATAAACAAGAGGCCTTGATTGAAATATATAAAAAGCTACGTCCTGGAAATCCTGTTACATCTGAGGTTGCACAAGACTTTGTTGACCAGTTATTTTTTAAACCTTCTCATTATGATCTTTCTGGTGTCGGTCGGCTCAAATTAAATTTGAGACTTGGTTTGAATACTCCCAAACATGTCAATACTCTTCGAAGGGAAGACATTTTATTAACAGCAAAAACCCTGGTACAGTTAAAAGATACACAAGGGATGGTTGATGATGTTGATCATTTGGGGAATCGCCGTGTTCGTGCTGTCGGCGAATTGTTGGAAAATCAGTATCGAATTGGTCTCGTAAGGATGGAACGTGCCATCAAAGAAAGAATGAGCCTTCAGGAAATTGATGCATTGATGCCACATGATCTTGTCAATTCAAAACCGGTTTCTGCTGTTGTCAAAGAATTTTTTGGAACAAGCCAGTTAAGTCAGTTTATGGATCAGACCAACCCACTATCTGAAACAACACATAAACGGCGTTTAAGTGCCCTTGGACCTGGAGGCTTAACACGTGAACGTGCTGGTTTTGAAGTGCGTGATGTTCATCCATCTCATTATGGTAGAATTTGTCCTATTGAAACACCAGAAGGTCCTAACATTGGATTGATTGTTTCATTAAGTACTTATGCCAGGGTCAATGATTTTGGTTTTATTGAAACTCCTTATCGTGTTGTTGAAGATTCTTTGGCTACTCAAGATGTAAAATTTTTAAGTGCCCTTGAAGAAAAAGATTTTCCTATTGCCCAGGCAAATGCACCATTGGACAAAAACAATCGATATATCAATGCGCTGGTAACATCTCGAGTTGAGGGTGAATTTACAATGGTCAAGAAAGAGGATATCAAGCTAATGGATATTTCTCCCAATCAATTGGTGAGTGTGTCAGCATCATTGATTCCTTTTCTTGAAAATGATGATGCGAACCGTGCTCTCATGGGCTCAAACATGCAGCGCCAGGCTGTGCCTTTATTAAAAACTGAGGCTCCATTGGTTGGAACTGGCATGGAGGCGGTTGTTGCTAAAGATTCAGGTGTGACCGTTGTTGCAAAAAAAGGTGGGGAAATCATTGATGTAGATGCATCAAGAATTGTAATTAAACATCCTTTTGCTGAAGATTCTTTAGATGAGCTTGTCAGTATTTATAATTTACTCAAGTTTAATCGATCAAACCAGAATACCTGTTTTAATCATCGGCCTATAGTCAAAAAAGGCGAATTGATTGAAGATGGCATGATTATAGCTGATGGCCCTGCTACAGAGCTTGGTGAATTGGCTTTGGGAAAAAATGTAATGGTCGCTTTCATGCCCTGGGGGGGATATAATTTTGAAGACTCTATTCTGGTTAGCGAACGTTTGGTAAGAGATGGCGTTTTTACTTCGGTTCATATTGAAGAATTCGAAGTCGTTGCTCGTGATACAAAGCTTGGAAAAGAAGAAATAACCAGAGATATTCCTAATGTTGGTGAAGAAGCTCTCAGAAATTTGGATGATAGTGGGATCGTTCGTTTAGGTGCTGAAGTTAAAGCAGGTGATATTCTGGTTGGAAAAGTAACACCAAAGGGCGAGACTCAATTATCGCCTGAAGAAAAATTATTGCGAGCTATTTTTGGTGAAAAAGCCGGTGATGTCAAGGACACCTGTCTGAGAGTACCACCAGGTGTTGAAGGTATTGTTATTGATGCAAAAGTATTTTCTCGTCGTGGCGTAGAAAAGGATGATCGTACCCGGGCTATTGAAGATGAAGAAATTGCCATTCTTGAAAAAAACAGGGACGATGAACTTCGTATTTTGGAAGAATCTGTAAGAGAAGCTATTCAAACTATACTGACCGGTCAATTGTGTATTGCCACCTTGAAAAAAGGAAAAAATCTTTTAATTCAAAAAGGAACAACGCTCACACCGGATATTCTTGCCAATATACCATTGCATCATTTAGAAACATTAAGTTTACAAGATCCTGAGACTTCAGAACGTTTGCATGAAATTTTGAAAAAATATCGTGATCAACAAGAGAAGAGCCGTGAAAAATTTGAAGAAAAAGTAACGCGTTATGAAAAAGGGGACGATCTTCCACCAGGCGTGATTAAAATGGTTAAAATTTATGTAGCCATGAAGCGTAAACTCTCTGTGGGAGATAAAATGGCAGGACGACATGGTAATAAAGGTGTTGTTTCTAGAATATTACCCCAGGAGGATATGCCATATTTTAAGGATGGAACGTCAGTTGATATGGTATTGAATCCTCTGGGGGTTCCTTCACGAATGAATGTAGGGCAAATTCTAGAAATTCATCTTGGACGTGCTGCCCGTGAACTGGGAAGAGATATATCAAATCACATTGAGCAGCAGTCCCATTTGTCATTAAAAGAAAAACTAAAACGAATCTTTTCTGTAAAAAAAGTAACTGAAACTGTTCAACCACAGGGACCTGTCTGCGAATTTATTGATGCACTTTCTGGTGAAGAAGTTGTTGATCTGGCAAATTACTATGAAAATGGTGTTCACATGGCAACCCCTGTTTTTGATGGTGCCCATGAAAATGAAATAAAACACTTATTGGATGAAGTTACAGAAAAGACAACCGCACAGGCGACATTATATGATGGCCGTACAGGTTTTCCTTTTAAAGGCAAAGTTACTGTCGGTATCATGTATATGTTGAAATTACATCATCTGGTTGATGATAAAATTCATGCACGATCTATTGGACCATATTCTCTGGTTACGCAACAACCTCTTGGAGGGAAAGCTCAATTTGGAGGTCAACGACTTGGAGAAATGGAAGTATGGGCAATGGAAGCATATGGTGCTGCGCATGCTCTTCAAGAGTTCATAACAGTTAAATCTGACGATATGGCTGGTCGAACTCGGATGTATGAGAAAATTGTAAAAGGGCAAAATATGCTGGAACCAGGTTTGCCAGAATCTTTCAGGGTATTGAAAAAAGAATTACAGAGTTTGGGATTGGATATTGGTTTACTTGAAGAATAAGCCATTTTGAATAATAATTAGAGAAAACAAATCCTTTCATTCTAAGATAAACGTTTGAAAATAAATATGTTATTTACCTTTTTACGATTTCATAAATCATGATTCACGAAAGGGAACCAATGGAAACCTTATACGATTTTTTCGCAAAACCAAAAGATCCGAAACAATATACAGGAGTTAGAATTCGACTTTCTTCTCCTGAACAAATCAGAGAACGATCATATGGTGAAATAAAAAAGCCAGAGACAATTAATTACCGGACATTCAAGCCTGAACGTGATGGGCTTTTTTGTGCAAAAATATTTGGACCTACCCGGGATTATGAGTGTAACTGTGGTAAATACAAAAGAATGAAACATCGGGGTGTCGTCTGTGAAAAATGTGGTGTTGAGGTCATCCAGTCCAGAGTCAGGCGTGAACGTATGGGGCATATTGAATTGGCGACTTCTATTGCTCATGTTTGGTTTTTAAAAAGTTTGCCAAGCAAAATAGGGAGTTTACTTGATTTTACCCTTAAAAATATCGAACGTATTTTGTACTTTGATTCATATGTTGTTATTGATCCCAAAGATACAGATTTAAAAAAGTTTGAACTTTTGTCTGAAGAAAAATACAGAGAAGCAATCGAACAATACGGATATGATCGCTTTGAAGCTGATATGGGAGCTGAAGCGATCAAACGATTATTTTCTGAAATAGATTTGGAAAAATTATATGCTGAACTGAGAAAAGAGATCCAAAAAACAGGCTCTGATGCCAAACGCAAAAAATTATCTAAACGACTGAAAATTATCGATTGTTTTATGGAATCCGGTGTTGACCCTGCTTGGATGATTATGGATGTTATTCCAGTTCTACCTCCAGATCTTCGACCACTGGTGCCATTAGAAGGTGGTCGCTTTGCAACTTCTGATTTAAATGATTTGTATAGAAGAGTTATCAATCGTAATAATCGACTAAAACGCCTTATGGAGCTAAAGGCGCCAGACATTATTGTCAGAAATGAAAAACGTATGCTTCAAGAAGCTGTTGATGTTTTATTTGACAATGGACGTCAAGGTCGAGTTATTACTGGAACCAATAAAAGGCCTTTAAAGTCACTCAGTGATACATTGAAAGGTAAACAAGGTCGTTTTCGTCAAAATTTGCTTGGAAAACGTGTAGATTATTCCGGACGTACCGTTATTACTATAGGCCCAAATCTTAGGTTGCATCAATGTGGTTTACCCAAAAAAATGGCGCTCGAATTATTCAAACCATTTATTTATAATAGACTAGAGAAGAAAGGTTTGGTATCAACTGTAAAAAGCGCAAAAAAAATGGTTGATAAAGAAACGCCTGAAGTATGGGATACATTGGATGAGGTTGTAAAAGAATATCCAATATTATTGAATCGAGCACCAACGCTCCACCGGTTAGGAATACAGGCTTTTGAACCGATTTTAATTGAAGGAAAAGCCATTCAGCTTCACCCGCTGGTTTGTACAGCATTTAATGCAGATTTTGATGGTGACCAGATGGCGGTTCATATTCCTTTGGCCGTCGAATCACAGATTGAAGCTCGTATATTAATGCTGTCAAGCAATAATATTCTATCTCCTGCAAATGGTAGTCCAATAGTAGTTCCCACACAAGATATTGTATTGGGCATATATTTCATGACACGAAGTGTCAGTGATAGTAAAGGAGCAGGAAAAACATTTAGCAGTTTGGATGAAGTTCGAGCTGCATATGATTCTGAATCAGTGGATCTCCATGCCCCTATAACAGTTAGAATTAATGGGAAAAAGCACGAAACAACTGTTGGCCGTGTACTCTTGTATGAAATTATGCCCCAGGAAGAATTAGTAAATCTCCGCCACATAATGCTTTACTCCTTAGAAGAAGCGAAAGAAATTCTTTCAATGGCCAAGGATAGTAAAAATTCATTTTTAGACCTGTGTACAAATTATTCTCGAAGTCGTGATCGCATTCGAAATGGAGATTTGGGGATATTAAGAAAAGATGAAGTTCAACGTTTATTTAGACTAAAAAAGCAACATACTGAAACCTTAATGTCATTGGAAATCGGAGAAATCTCGAATGTGATTGAAACAAAAGACGAATTTCATGTATTTAAAATGTTGAACAAGCGATTTGAAATTCCATTTGAAAAAGTCAATAGGGTCATGGATAAAAAATCCTTACGAAATTTGGTTGATTATGCTTACCGAACACTGGGGGCTAAAGCAACCGTCATTCTATCAGATAGAATAAAGGATTTGGGTTATGCATATGCAACGATTGGTGGTGTATCCATTTCCATTGATGACATGATTGTTCCATCAGCAAAATGGGAAATTTTAAGTGACGCTGAAAGCGAAGTCGCTGAAATTGACAACCAGTATTCTGAAGGTCTGATCACACAGGGTGAAAAATACAACAAGGTTGTAGATATATGGTCAAGAGCAACTGATAATGTCGCCAACGCGATGATGGTTGAAATGAAAAATCAACCTGTATTGGATGAAAACAATCAACCTATTTTGGATGAAAATCAGAGCTCTGTTTATGAAGACAGTTTCAATCCAATTTATATGATGGCAGACTCTGGTTCCAGAGGTAGTAAAGATCAGATGCGTCAGTTGGCCGGAATGCGTGGGCTAATGGCAAAGCCATCAGGAGAAATTATCGAAACTCCAATTACTGCTAATTTCCGAGAAGGCTTGAGTGTTCTTCAATATTTTATTTCAACACACGGTGCTCGAAAAGGTTTGGCAGATACTGCATTAAAAACTGCTAACTCTGGATATCTTACACGTCGTCTCGCTGATGTCGCTCAAGATTGTATTGTGTCTGAAGTCGATTGCGGTACAGTCATTGGTGTTGAAGTTGAGCCTCTAATGGAAGGTGGTGAAATTATTCAACGCCTTGGTGAGAGGCTTCTGGGAAGAACATCTGTTGAGGATATTGTTGATCCGTTTACAGATGAAATGATCGTAAAAGCTGGCGAAGAAATTGATGAAGCATGTGTGAACAAAATTGAACATGCTGGTTTTACAAAAATAAAAATAAGATCAGTGTTGACTTGCAGAACTCATCGCGGTGTTTGTTCTAAATGTTATGGAAGAGATCTCGCACATGGACATCTTGTAGAAATTGGGCAGGCTGTTGGTATTCTTGCAGCACAATCAATTGGTGAACCTGGGACACAATTGACGATGCGTACATTTCATATAGGTGGTACCGCCAGCCGAAAGGTAGAACAGGCCGATATTAGAGCACATGTTGAGGGGCGTGTGCGATCTGTGGATCTAAATGTTGTTCAACGGATTAACGAAGATGGTACATCTGGTGGCTTTGTTGTTATGAATCGGCGTGGCGGTGAGTTTGTTATTGAAAGTGAAAAAGGACGTGAACGTGAACGTTGTCCAGTTATATATGGGGCACAAGTAAAAGTTAAAGATGGAGATATTGTAAAGCCAGGTGATATTCTCGCAGCATGGGATCCTTTTACGACACCTATTTTGACAGAAGTTGGTGGTATTGTAAAATTTGATGACATCGTACCAGGCAAAACAATGCAGGAAAAAGTTGACCCGGTGACTGGAAAATCCAGCCAAATGATTGTTGAATTTAAGGAAGGAGAGGTTAGACCCAGAATATCCATTAAAGACAAGTCTGGCAAAACAGCACGACTCAAACGATTAGAAAGTAAGCAGAGTGCTGATGGATCCGGTCTTGCACGGTATTACCTCCCCGTAGATGCTATTTTGCTGGTTGAAGAAGGCGAAGAAGTTAATGCAGGTGATATTATTGCAAAGTTGCCCAGAGCAACAACAAAAACAAAAGATATTACCGGTGGGCTTCCAAGGGTAGCAGAATTATTCGAAGTTAGAAAACCAAAAGAAAATGCTGTGTTGAGTGAAATAGATGGTTATGTCTCTATCACTAAAGGAACAAAAGGAAAGCAGAAAATTACAATTACACCGGTTGATGTGGGCGATAAAAAAGAATATCTGATTCCGAGAGGTAAACATATTAATGTGTATGATGGTGATTATGTTCGGTCCGGAGATCCTCTCGTCAGTGGAGCGGCTAATCCACAAGATATTTTAAATATTCAAGGCGAAGTGGCATTGGCCAGATACCTGGTGGATGAGGTTCAGGAAGTTTATCGACTTCAGGGAGTAAGAATTAATGACAAGCATATTGAGGTAATTGTACGTCAGATGATGCGTTGTGTTCGAATTACTGAGGTAGGAGATACCAATTTTATTCTTGAAGAACAGGTTGAAAGAGGTAAATTTGAAGAACAAAACCGATTGACTGTCGAAAAAGGTGGACAACCTGCAAAAGCAGAACCGCTAATTTTGGGTATCACTAAAGCATCTTTAAGTACAGAAAGCTTTATTTCTGCTGCTTCATTCCAGGAAACAACACGTGTGTTAACTGATGCAAGCATAGCAGGAACATTGGATCAGCTTAGAGGACTGAAAGAAAATGTGATCATGGGGCGTATGATACCTGCAGGAACAGGTACAACTATGTATACTGTATTAGAACCCATTATTGAATCAGACGAGGATTTGGGATAAGGCTGCCATCAATCTATGATAATCCAACTTTTGTTTTTTCTAATCCCCTGAAATGCACGTCTGTGTTTGTCCATGCAAAATATGAAAAAACAAAGTTGGACGATAATACATATCTATGTGTTGTAATTCTAAAAAAGATAAGTTTTAAACGATTATAAAAAAAAAATATTATTCTGCGAAAATTATATTGACATAATCAGAATAATAGGATACAAAGTCATTTTTATATTATTACGATCAAATCGATTATTTAAGTAAGAGTTTAATATGCCTACAATTAATCAGCTCGTCAGAAAAGGGCGTGAAAAACAAAAGAAAAAAGTCAATACACCGGCATTAAAAGGGTCTCCCCAAAAGCGAGGTGTCTGTACACGTGTTTATACGTCAACGCCTAAAAAGCCTAATTCAGCGTTGAGAAAAGTTGCTCGTGTTCGTCTAACAACAGGAGTAGAAGTTACTGCTTATATACCAGGAGTTGGTCATAATTTGCAGGAGCATTCAGTTGTATTAGTCCGTGGTGGACGTGTTAAGGATTTGCCGGGTGTTCGTTATCACATTGTACGTGGTACATTAGATACGTTGGGTGTTCAGGATAGAAAACAAGGTCGATCTAAATATGGTGCTAAAAAACCTAAATAAATGACCAAACAAAAAAAATATAAATAGTACAAAAAAATAACAGACAGACAAGATTGATATCTTTTGCTGTTTATAGGATAATATAAAAGGTGTTCTATGCCAAGAAGAGGTGATGTACCCAAACGATTGATTATACCGGATCCAAAATATAAAAGTAAGTTGGTTTCTCGATTTATAAATTCGATCATGAAAAATGGGAAAAAAAGTCTGGCTGAATCAATATTATATTCTGCTTTTGATATTATTGAAGAAAAAGCAAAAAAACCACCGCTAGAAATTTTTGAAAAAGCGATGGACAATGTTAAACCTTTCATAGAAGTTAAATCAAGACGTGTGGGAGGTTCAACATACCAAGTACCTACTGAAGTCAGATCGACACGGCAGGTTGCACTGGCGATCAGATGGATTTTAGATGCATCGCGAAGACGTGGTGAAAACGGAATGCCAAATAAATTAGCTTCAGAAATATTGGATGCAGCTAATCAAAGAGGTGCTTCTGTTAAGAAAAGAGAAGATACTCACAAAATGGCAGAGGCAAATAAAGCTTTTGCTCATTATCATTGGTAATAAATTAAGGTACTTAACGATTAAAGCTCAAAGTTATGCGTTATGTATTAAAATAGCATGGCTTTGAGTTTTCAGTTTTCATAATCCGTTTTTTGAGTCCAAAAAAAAGGGGGTAAACATGGCTAAGGATAAATTTGAGCGAAGTAAACCACATGTTAATGTCGGAACAATTGGTCATATTGATCATGGAAAAACCACACTGACAGCAGCAATTACAAAACATATGGGTATTCGAGGAATGGCAGAATTCGTACCCTTTGACCAGATTGATAAAGCTCCGGAAGAAAAAGCAAGAGGAATTACAATAGCTACAGCTCATGTTGAATATGAAACTGATAAACGACATTATGCGCACGTTGATTGTCCTGGGCATGCTGATTACATTAAAAATATGATTACTGGTGCTGCACAAATGGATGGTGCAATACTTGTTGTGGGTGCAGATGATGGACCTATGCCACAAACACGTGA
>Ga0272440_1000725_pt1 | contig 27905 bp, 27 predicted proteins | sample SSMMMBAug17_FD_192440 | JGI IMG/M metagenome (GOLD analysis project Ga0272440, IMG submission 192440) | Marine sediment archaeal communities from Little Sippewissett salt marsh, Falmouth, MA, United States - SSM-MMB-Aug17 | ecosystem: Environmental > Aquatic > Marine > Wetlands > Sediment ... | reverse complement strand
GCCGGTGAATACAATTTGCTCATCATTTTTTTGAACCAGGATTACACAGAAGAAGATGAATAAGATGATTAAAAGACAGTGTTTATTTCATCTTATTCATCTTTTTCAGCGTAATCCTGGTTCAAACAATGGTGAGTGATAATTTAAATTCCGGCCATTTTGGTTACACTCAAATGATTTTTCATCTATATATCTATCTAAGGGATGAAATGAAAGGGATTTTTATTTGCAAAAATTCTCAAAAAAAAATTGGGGATGTTATTATCCGAGGTATCCTAAGCTATTTGTTTTAATCCAAGGCGTATTCAGTTTCCCAATCAGACACTTCCGACCATTTGGGTTGCAAACTTTTATCAAATAGATAGTTCCCCATGACAAGATAATCCATTTCAGTTCGCATAAAACATCTGTATGCATCAGTGGGCGTACAAACAATTGGTTCACCCCGAACATTGAAGCTTGTGTTCACCAAAAGTCCATAACCTGTCAATTTTTTGAAAGAATCTATTAATTGCCAATATCGTTTGTTAATATCCTTGTGTACTGATTGTATTCTGGCAGAATAATCTACATGTGTAATAGCCGGAATATCTGAACGAATATGATATAACCGATCATACATTTCCATCTCATTATATTTGTCAGGCAGTGGTTTTCTTCTTTTATCTATAACATTTGCAACCAGAAGCATATAGGGAGAATGTGAATTTATTTCAAAGTACTTTGAAATATCTTCAGCTAAAACTGAAGGTGCAAAAGGTCTGAAACCTTCTCGATATTTTATTTTTAAATTGAGTTTTTTCTGCATTTCAGGATTACGCGGATCGCCCAATATACTTCGATTCCCCAATGCCCTTGGTCCATATTCCATTCGTCCCTGAAACCATCCAACGACATTACCTTTTGCAATCAATTCTGCTGTATCTTTTGCTAATGAGTCAAAATCCGCATATTGAATATATTGTGCCTTATATCTCTTTGCAGCTTGTTCAATATCATTAAAATGGAACTGAGGACCCAGGTACGCACCACACATCGTATCATTATTTGATTTTATTAAGCGATGATGTTCTTTTCCAATATACCATGATGCCAATGCAGCACCCAAAGCTCCACCGGCATCACCTGCTGCCGGTTGAATCCATAGATTTTTAAAAATGTCAGATTTTAGTAATTTACCATTCGCAACGCAGTTGAGTGCAACACCGCCGGCCATTACCAAATTTTCACATTGTGTTAATTCTCGGGTGATGCTTGCCAGTTTTAGAATAATATTTTCCGTCACATTCTGAATTGCCAGGGCCATATTCATGTATTCTTGAGATAATGATGATTCTGGATTTCGTTTGGGAAGTCCAAATAAGGCTTTCCATTTTTTGTCTTTACACATGGTCAGCCCTGTCGCATAATTGAAATATTTCATATTTAGCAAAAAAGAACCATCATGTTTGATATCAATCAGTTCATTGACAATTTTTTCCTCAAATTCAATAACTTGTTTCGAATCATGATTACCATAAGGCGCAAGCCCCATCAATTTATATTCACCGCTATTGACGCGAAAACCGCAGTAATATGTAAATGCTGAATATAACAAGCCCAGTGAGTGCGGAAAATGAATTTCTCGAAGTATTTTGATCTGATTTCCAGAACCCGAACCAATGGTCGTCGTTGCCCATTCTCCCACGCCATCAATCGTTAATATTGCCGCTTCATTGAAAGGTGATGGGAAAAAAGCACTTGCAGCATGAGATAAATGGTGTTCAGGAAAAAGAAATTGAATCGTTTTACAATTCAATCCCAATTGAGAAAGCTTATCTTTTAATAAACGTCTCATAAAGAGTTTTTCATTCAACCATGCAGTCATTGCGGAAATGAAACTGATTAACCCTTTTGGTGCAAAGCTGTGGTATGTTTCCATCAAACGTTCAAATTTGATATACGGTTTTTCATAAAAAGTCACAGTGGATACCTGATCCAGAGGTATACAGGCTTCTTCTAAAACATATTTAATTGCATTTTCAGGAAATGAGGCATCATGCTTTTTTCGGGTAAACCTCTCTTCCTGAGCAGCAGCAACAATTTCACCATCTGAAAGAAAGACCGCTGCACTGTCATGGTAAAATGCAGATATACCTAATATGGACACGTTGCCTCCCATTAAAACAAAGTGTAAATAAATGGCGCAACCGCTGATCCACTCGTCATTACGATTAAACTACCAAAAAGAAGCAATACGATAACTATTGGCAATAACCAGTATTTTTTTCGCGTCTTTAAAAACCCGAATAAGTCTTTTAAAAAATCCATTTCGCAAACGCCTTTGATTATTTCTATTAATAATGATACATCCCCAGAAATTAGTAAGGGGATTTGATATCTTCTGATGTAAACAAATGGTTTCGAATAACAAAAACCGATTGATCGTTAGATTGCCATGCTTTTATTCTCATTGAATCATAACCGCATGCTCTTCGGATCAGTGCAATGGGTAAAACAATAACAAAAAAAACCAAAGATAGCAAGATTTTTGATGCAACATAACCCAGTATAGTCGAGAGCTTAAACCAGATATAAGCAAAGGGTTTAAAAGCATCGGGATAGATCATACAAATCAATAAGACCAATATTGCACACTTGTCATAAAAAGGATCAATAAACAAAGACAGTAACAGAAAGATCAACACAAGTGCCAGACCCGCATCCAGTGCTTGTCTGGATGATATATTTTTCATAAATGCCTCCATAATTGATATAGATACCATCTCTATATCAAATAGAGATACCTTTGCCAATAAATTTTTGTACGACAGCGAAGTTTACATGCATTGACTATAAACTACACATGTGATAATAATTAATATTGTAAATATAAGGAATTCTCGAAAAATATGTTCCTCATTTAATATATTGAATTTCTTTTGTTTTGAACCTGGATTACGCAGAAGAAAATGAATAAGATGAAAAAAAAAAATGGGAACTTATTTTCCGAGTATTACTAAGTAAGTAAAAAGGAGCGTATTGTGAAACGAACTGCTATTTATCCGGGTTCTTTTGACCCTGTTACCAATGGTCATCTGGATATTCTGGAAAGGGGCTTGTATCTTTTTGATCATGTGATCATGGCTATTTTGGTAAATCCATCAAAAAAATCTTTTTTCACTGTTGATGAGCGGGTGGAGATGTTAAAAGAAAGTACCAAAGATATTGATAATGTAAAAATCGGTACCTTTGATGGCCTGCTTGTAGATTATGCGAAAAGCTGCAATGCAGCTGCAATTCTACGTGGTATGCGAGCAGTATCAGACTTTGAATATGAATTTCAACTTGCCCTGATGAATCGTCGTTTCAACCGAGATATTCAAACCGTTTTTTTAATGACCGGTTTGCGATGGATCTATACCAGTTCTTCAATTATCAAAGAAGCGGCCCGATTTGATGGTGATATTTCAGGGATGGTACCACCATTTGTGCTTCAACAAATCAAAGCAAAAATGCAGGAAAATATGTAGTTTTGGTTTCATTCAAAATGTTTATTCTTTACGAAGATGGTTTACGCGCCGAAGAATACTATACATTGGCAAATCAGCTTGCAATAGAATAAGCATGCCATGATTGGCCGTTGTGACGCGCGAATGGTCTTTCAATGTCAGTGTTTTCGGTAATTCAATCGTGGAAAATTGACCCGATGGCATCAACACTTCTAACGTTTCTCCTGCATAAATTGTATTGCGAACATTGATCAAAATGGAATTATCCCGGGTTTGCTCAACTACATCACCCACAAACATTGCAAAAGCAGTTGATTGTCTTTGAGAAATGGCATAATCTTCAGGCGTGATACCTCCTTTCATGAATCCATAAGAATATCCCCGATTGCTGATACGATTCAGTAGTGCCATTCCTTCTTCTTCAGTAAACGTCGTGCAATCAATCACCTTCCGATAAAAAGCCACTGTTGATGCTACATAATGAATTGATTTCATTCGCCCTTCTATCTTAAAAGAGTTCACACCCATTTGTTTCAATTGTGGGATAAAAGGGAATAAAGCCAATTCCTTTGTGTTCATTAAATACGTACCACGTTCGTCTTCAAAAACTGGCATATACTCATTCGGTCTTTTTTCTTCAACAAGACTGTATTTCCAACGACATGGATGTGTACATTCGCCACGATTGGCTTTTCGACCGGATAAGTAATCACTAATCGCACATCGTCCTGAATACGAAAAACAGACAGCACCATGAACAAAAACCTCTGTTTCTATATCACATGCCCTGATATTTGACTGAATATCTGCAATTTGATCAAGAGACAGCTCGCGTGCGAGATTCACACGTTTTGCACCTGATTCAGCATAGGCCATCACCGTTTGATAACTGACAGTGTTTGCCTGTGTACTGATATGCAGCGGTGTTTGTAATCCATTTTTTTTCAGGGTCCAAATCACACCTGGATCTGACACAATAAACGCATCAACACCAATTTCTTCAAGCTTTCTGGAAGAATCTATCAAACTATCATATTCATGAGACCAGGGATAAATATTTAATGTGACATATCCTTTTTTGTTGTGCTTTCTTAAATATGACATGGCACTATCAACATCATCAATACTGAAATTTCCTGCATAGTTACGAAGCGAAAAGGATTGAATGCCAAAATAAACAGCATCAGCACCATATTGAACAGCCCATTTGAGTTTTTCAAAGGTGCCGGCTGGGGCAAGCAGTTCTGCCATGGTTAATTCTCCATCCAATAATCTGGGGGGTCAAGTGCTGCATCAATAACAATTAATGAACGTTTTTCCAGACTGGCCTTCATGTTTTGATAATAAATCTGTTTTTTGACAATATCCTTCTTTTCTTTTTTATTCGGATATATTGCCAGGAATTGATTGGCTGAAGACCTTGCAGATTGTTGACGTTCCAATTGATAAGAATGGGCTTCTGCCATAATTATTGATGCGTCACCACGTGCTTCGGGCACAACACTGTTTTCGTATCCCAGTGCCCGATTGACTTGATTTTGTTTGTATTGATACGATGCCACCACACGTTCGAAGGCATCAGCAACCGATATGGGCGGATGAACATCTTTGAAATGTACTGAAAGGACATGGATGCCAGTTTTAAAAAGGTCTAATTTTGCCTGAAGCCTATGATGCATATTATTGACAATACTTTTCCGATGAGATCCAGTGATATGATCAAATGTATGGATTGCCAATAATCGTGACAGAGATTGATATGCAAATTCTTCCATCAGTTTAACTGGCTGAGAATGTTCATAAATAAACATTTGAATATTTTTAATACGATAATGTATTGACACATAAGGATAAACAAAGTTTTGATCCCCGCTGATAAAGGGTTCTTCAGTGCCATGTTTTTTGGTCCAAAGCAAAGGTGTTGTATTATTGATTGAAATATTGCCAATATGAATTTCTTGAATGGTGGTCACATCTTGAATGCGGACGCGCCCCAATGGCCAGGGCCAAACCCAATGCAGACCTGGGCCAACAGTTGGCAATCTTTCTCCCAGTCTTTCAGCACATGCCTGCTCATTGTAATCAACCCGGTAGATTCCCGTTGAAAAATAAGCCAGAACAAAACCTGTTATCAATATTCCTATAATTGCATTTCTAATTCTTGCTGCTTGAGATTTTTTGGGGAGATCTTCAATATAATTCCATGTGTTCAAAAGCATCAACCCAATTGTACGAATAATTGAAAAAGATTGATCTTTGTTTTTTTTCATTCGGGAAACATTGACAAAGGTATCAATGGCGTATGTAAGGATCATGCCCGCAATCAGTGCGGCAACAATGCGATCTAGATTGATACCCATTGGATATACAAGTAAAGCCAATCCAGTGATTAAGGATGCTGCCATATCCGCACGCGCATGATTACCATCAGCAACAAGGCTGATTGAATTCTCCTGGTGTCCAATCTGAGTTTCAAATATGGAAATTACATAAGAAAAAAATGAAAAAAGAATAAATACAATTCCTGCAACTACAGCATTATCAATAGTTGAAACGTCCCCCCTGATTACCTGAATGATCAATGTAACAGATAGCAGGAGTAATATCATGCCAATAATGATTGACACAATCATTTCACGTTCTTTGACCCTGACCTGTTTTTCTGAAATAGATGAATTATTTGATTGAAATAAGGCGAATACCACCATTGCACTGGTGGCAATATCGGAAAAACTGTGCCAGGCTTCTGCGAGGATTGCCTGAGATCCTGTAATGGCAAACAAAATAAATTTTAATAAGGTCAGGCAGATATTTAAACTGGTCGTTATTACTGCTGTTTTTACTGTCTTGTTCATTCGTATCTCACCTGTTGGCCTTTGGTTCATAGTTGCATAAAAAAGCTAAATAGTCACTGATATGATTAAATGAAATATACTTTTTATATTGTAGAGTATGATCAGGAATCATCTTAAATATGGGGCCGCCGACAAGGACATGTATTGTTTCAGGTAGTTGCGGAATGATGGTATTCAGAATTTCTTCTGTATCAAACTGAAGGATCGTCATGCCCAAAAATGCTGGTTTTTGTGTATTGCATGCATCAATAATTGTTTTTTGAGATTGCATTAAGCCCAGGTGAATAATTTCAAGCCCTGCAATCTGGCTGAACAAATGAATTATTTTCAAACCCTGCCCAATGGCATCATCAATTGTTGCAGTAACTATTTTTGGCGGATATTCCCATAACCCAACAATATTTTTTTCTTTTTTCCATTCCAGTAGTTTTTCGCCGATAGAATATATTTGTGTCCATGAAATTTTGGAATCATTTTTAAAGTTATCGATCAATTCATTCATTATTTTACGAAGCTTTAATATATCAGCGTTTTTCGATTTATAAAGATTCAGACATTTTTGGCAGATGCATACTTTCTTGTACTTATCTTCAGGAATTTTTTCAAAAATTTTTTCAGGAAATGTTTCATATGCGCACCAGCATCTGTTGAGTACAATACCATTGATCACTGCTTTTTCACCACAGTGATTGGGTTGTCCACAAATGGGGCATTGTTTTTTTTCAATATCAGATAAGGATGAACAAGGCGTTGAACTGGTTTTATTAAGTTCCATGCCCTAAAATTTTCCATCAACAATATTGAGAAAGTTACTCCGAATTATTTTTGAGCATACGTTATTCAATTGACGGGTCAAATGTTTTTGCTCTTTCTTTTCAAGACATTTAAATGCATGTTCGTGATCTTTATAAAAGTCAGCCAAAACATCCTGTGAAAATGCAGCCATGAGTTTTCCGAAATCTGTTTTTTGGATTTCTCCAATTTTGGAAATTACATTTCTTAAACGATTTGGTGTGGCAAATCTTTCCAATTGACTCCATAAATCATTGGCTTCATCAGATAATACAATCTTTGCTTTTTGAGGTCGTTTCTTTTGTTTGGCTTTTTCAGCATATTTTTCATTTTTATTTTTTAAAATAAGTCGCTCACCATTACCAAAAAATTTAGGAATAACTGGTTTGATCACAATGCCTTCACAACAATTATCCGGGATTTCCGGTAATCCAGCCCATTGGGATATTTTTGACTGAAATTTGTTTGGATATGACAGGCATTCCTTAAAGGTGCCGCGAAAAATTGTTTTTGCATATAAAAAATCAAGTTGTTCCATGTATTTGTTGAATGTATCAATATCCTGAAGTTTACCATCAAGGGACATGTCTATTGCATAAAAATCATTGTCTGGTGTATAAAATATTCCTTTTTGAATACGTGTCGCAGCAGTATTCTTTTCTACTTCATTATGCGGATATGTGCCGCCAATCAATTCGCCATACACAGCAAGTATGGAAAATTCAAAATTATCCGCCTTTAACATTTCATAAAGTTTCGTCATATAAGTTGTGTATTTTTCAGCAACACTTTCATAATCATAAAAATTATCTTTAATAAAACTGGAGCGCTTCGCTGATTTTATCTCTGAACCATCATACCAGAACGAAAGGTTTGCGCCATGTGCTTTTTCCTGAACAACAAATTCTCCTGAATCATAGCCATATTCATAAACAATTTCTAAGAATTTTTTTCGATAACTATTTTCTATATCCGGGTATTTAATAAATTTCATATTTGCCTCCTATCTTTATGTATATAATTTTGCGATCATGTCTATCTCAAGAAAATATAACCTGTAGGACATTTTCCAAGGCTTAATGTTTACTCGCTAAAAAATGATAAATAATGTATATCATTTATTATAATTTCTCTTACAGCCTGTTGTTAAAAAAAATTACTATTTATCTGAATCAGGTGTCTCGGCAGTCTTTGACTTGCCTCTGGGTTTTCTTTTTTTTAAACACTTTTTATCACTTCTTGAAAATGCGCACAATTTTGGATTATAGTATTCCTTACAGTTCATTGGATTATACAATGGACATTCAGGATTTTTATCAGACATTTTTTTTCCTCCCAAAATTTATAATAATGTCAATAGACAAAACGAGTATGGAAACTCAAGCATAACGTTATTCATCACATAACAAAATTGAATCAATATGTCAACCCTATTTGAAGGTCTATGTATAAGAGAGAATAAGAGATTAACTTCTCCATTTATTGATATTGTTCGATTTGAGGTAATTGTACTGTAGAAACGTAGTATGTGCAAAGTCTCTACACAATCTTTGTTAAAAGTTCGATCATATAAAATGGAAACTTATTTTTAGAACATTTCTTATTGTGATGGTCAGTTTCGAGAAAAACCAGGCAATTCTAAATTACCAATTTTAATCCGATGCGCATCAATAAAATTACCTGTCATGATATCTTTATTATTTGCACAAATTGATTCAGCTAATGCGATGCCAGCAGAATTTTTCTGAATCCATTGCCTTTGATTTCTTATAAAGCTGGGATCATGAAATTGTATCACTTCACCCAAACAGTTTAAATCTTGCTGTACGCGCCAGTAAATATACATTTATTGTTTCCTTTCTTTTTTGGAATAATAAACAAAAAAACCCCATCCAGATACGGCTCTGAATGGGGTTTTTTGCGTTTTAATGAATAATACAATCAATTTTTTAATAAAATTGATTGTAATTGTATTAAATATTAAAAATATGCTGGTTTTTCTGTTCGCGAGAATAACAAAACACCACATCCATCAACGTCGTCTCCTGGCTTCCGAATTTTTATTCGGTTACAGTTACGCGCTAGCGACGGACTTTAACCGTCTTCCGTTACGTTGAGATGTTACTGATAATTTGTTGCTAATTAATCATCAAAGGGATCCTCATCAAAATCATCATCTATCGGTAATATGCCGGCAGGGTTATCCATTTCAATACTGCTGATGCGGTAATATGAAGCCATATCTCTTTGTGTGGCAACAGTAATTAACCCCTTATTGATATCATCAAAATAAAAGACCATTCCAGGACAATTATTGATTACAAAAGGTCCATGAACCAGCTTTGTTCGTTTTGCCTTTAAAAGTAACAAATGCGTGATAAGAATCTTTTGATTTGGAAACATATGTTTTTTTCCAATTGTCTCAATCAAACTTTTAATACTGGGATGTTTGGTCTTTTTGCAATATTTCAAAAATTTGGGATTTTCACCAAAGTTTGACATGAAGTAGTCCCATATTTTCGAAAAATTATTCTCATTAACCAGTATGTCTTGCATTTTTGTTATCTCTTTGTCAAACATGTCAATTCCTCATCTGAATTTAAAATTTAAGTAGTGGTTGTGATTTTTATGAATTTCTCATTTATCTATTTCAATTTAAACTGCCCAATCATTTGCCTGAGTTTTTCGGCCAGTTCACTTAAAGAATTGGCACTCGTTTGAACATCAAGGCTGCCGCCGGAACATTCAGAGGATGATTGATTTACCTCTGAAATATGCTTTGCAATTTCAGCAGATGCAGCGGATGTTTCATTCACATTTTTTGAAATTTCTTGAATCCCAATTGATGCCTGATTGATATTCATGGCAATTTCTTTGGTCACAGTTGTTTGTTGATCCATTGCCACTGCAATGGCTGTAACAATATCGTTAACATCCTTAATCACGTTGGATATGTTTTCAATTTCTTTAACTGTGCTGCTGGTAGATCCTTGAATGCCCTCAATCTGTTTTTTTATTTCATCAGTCGCGCTTGAAGTTTGCTTGGCCAACTCTTTAATTTCATTTGCCACAACAGAAAAGCCTTTACCCGCCTCGCCAGCTCTTGCCGCTTCAATGGTGGCATTTAGCGCAAGAAGGTTGGTTTGTTCTGATATATCGTTAATTGTTTCTGTCACAGCACCAATTGCAGTGGCAGCTTTACCCAATTCATTGACTCTGGTGGATGCATTTTGAGCCTGACTCACAGCCGAACTGGTTGTGTTTCGAGCATTTTCAGCCTTTCCTGCAATCTCATTGATTGTTGCACTCATTTCCTCCGCAGCGGATGCCACCATATTGATATTTGAATGGGCCTGATCTGTTCCTTCAGCAACAGTTCCCATGTTTGCACTCATCTCTTCGGAAGCTGCTGCAACAGAATTCGCCTTTGATGATTGAAGATCAGCCCCCTTACATAATTCTTGGGAAACAGCCGACATTTCTGTTGATGATGCGGCAAGCGTTTTTACGCCCTCTGCAATTTCTTTAAACATATTGTTCAGTTTGAGTGTCATTGCATTCAAAGCCCTGGCCAGGGTTCCAATTTCATCATTTTGATCAATATCCAATGATATTGTAAAATCACCTTGAGACATTGTGTTGGCAAATCCAACGCTTTTCACAATAGGATTAATAATTGCTTTGGCAATTAAAAAAGCCATAATTATTCCAATAATTACAGCAATAACGCCCCAGACAATCAATTTTCGTTGTGTTTGTGTGGCATGGTCAAGCATCATTTCATCTGTCAGAATATTCTCCCTGGTTTTTGCGCGAATGTCTGCCAATAATGTTTGTATTTGTTTCAGTGCAGGCATGGTGACTTCTGCATAGACTTGTTTGGCTTTATCAGCATTGATAATACGGTTTTCCTCGGCCTGCATGGCCTGGGTAAAATATGTCGTTATGTTATCAATTGTCTGCATGGTTTCTGTTTGATAAACTCTTATGGCAGATATCACATCCAATTGGTTAATCAAATTTTCAATAGTTATTGCAGAATTATGTAATTTTTCATGGGGAGTTATGATTTTTTCCATTGCATCTTTAAATTCCGGAAAATTATTTTTTAGTTCCTGAGTATCCGGATGTTTTAAATACTGACCAAATTTACACAGGGCGGAATCTTTCTGAACACTCAAAGTAAAGGGCTTTTTCGATGCAAAGGCTTCCGCTCTCTTCAAAAGACCTTTATTGGTATGGTCCAGATAAACGCCAGTGCCAATTACCCACCCCCAGGGTTTATACAGTGATACATAAGAAATTTTCGGAACAGGCTCACCCTGTCCGGGATAAGGCCAGTAATAGCAGATAAAACCTTTCTGTTTTTGTTTACACAGTCTGACAAACTCCTTAAAAATATACTTTCCCTTTGGATCTTGAAAATTGGATAAGTTTTTGCCATTTAATTTTGGCTTTATTGGATGCAATACCATATTTTCATTTAAGTCATTTATCCAGTAATAGCCATCTTTCTTATCGCCATAGCGAATTTTATTGATCATATCCAAAACTATTTTTTTTCTAGTGTTCAAATCTCCAAGCTGTTCATTGGAAGCAATAATTTCAATCATGCGCATTATTGCCTCTGTTGAGTTTTTTAGTTTAGACTGATATGAATATAGTCCGCCTGCTTCTTCTGCAATTTCCTGAGCAATGGTTGCCACCCATTTTAAATGGTCGATCAGGCGATTGGACAGGGTCAACATTAAACCTTTATGAGTTTCATGATAATAATTTTTTATTTTTGAGGCAGATTCGTGAATCTCTTTATGAGTCTGTTCAAGCTGTTCCAACAGCGGTTTAATTTCCGGTACAAGCTTTTCAGCCGCTTTTCTGTCCTTTCCATGAAGCCATTTCCCAAAAGAGCATTTTGAATGATCGATTTCTGCACTTAATTGGGAAACATTTTCATTGGTTAGTAATTCATTGACTTGATTGGCCCAATTTAAATGATCGACTTCCTTCTGGGCAAACAGGCCATTCAGTTTGTTGCCAGTAATTACTTCCTTTGCATTACTGACAATTTTTCCAATTCCAGAAAAGCTCGAAAAAACTAAAATTATTAACAAAATTATTACTGCACCAAAGCCGGCAGCCTGCTTTTGTCCAATTGAAAGGTTTTTCCACAAATTCATTTTTCTCTCCTCGTATTTACATATTAAGGAATACTCGAAAAATAAGTTCCCCATTTCAAAAAATTACTCGATCCTTGATCTGGTTCTTCTGGATCAAGATCAAGAAAAAATAGGGAGCTTATTTTTTGAGATTTCCTAACGCAATTAAAACATTAAACATTAACAAAAATACAAAAAAAACGCAACGTTTATTTATTATTTATAAATTTCAATTTGATTCCTCGTTTGCTGTAACATTTATTGACATGATTTATTACGATCCAATCGACAATCTATTTATCAAAGTGGAATAATCCATTGCTTTGGCTTCATCCAAACGACCATGCTTGATACAGCCTTTTTGATAAATCCGACATTTACGCACAAGCTCATTTTTTGCCAGAATTATCTGATCATCAGTAAGAACATTGCTGTGTAATATTTTAAGGAGTGCCCGAATTCGAAATCGATCCAGACGAATGGCCTGAGATAATTGATCATCATGTCCACCACGTTTGATAATAAGCGGTTTGTCCAATAAAAAAATGGGATACTGACAGGATATGCGAAGCCATAAATCATAATCTTCACATGCCGGAAGGGATTCATCAAAAGTCCCCACCATCTCAAACATTTCGCGATGACTCATCACCGCAGAGGGGCTGACAATACATAATGGCAGGCAATGTTTGAAAATCATACCTGATTTTTTTTTATGCTTTTTTTTTGGATACAGACGTTTGCCATCTTTTATCCAGATTTCCTCTGTCTGGCAGATTCTGGCATCCGGATGCTTTTCAAAAAATTGCATTTGTAGATCCAGTTTTTCAGGCAGCCAGATGTCATCAGAATCTAAAAATGCAATCCATTGGCTATCTGAATTTTTGATGCCTGTATTTCTAGCTGCGCTAACCCCTTTATTTTCCTGATGAATGATACGTATTTTATCTGCAAAGGAATGGAGTACCGAAGGGGTCTCATCGGTGGAGCCATCATTTACGACAATAAGTTCTACATTTGAATATGTTTGATCCAGTACTGATTTTATGGCCTCCTGTACAAAAGCAGGCCGGTTATAAACTGGAATAATTACAGTAATTTTTTGCATATTATTTTAATGGTATAAATTAATTGATTCCAGTACCTGATCTTCAACCCAGGGTGTCATTTTTTCAATCGCAACCACAGTGGAGGATACGCCCATCACCACCTGACTGTTGGGAACCAATTTTGTAAATTTTAAAATAAAGGGAACGTTGGCATCCATTGGAATGGCAGTCGTAAAAAAAGTCATGGTTTGATTGTCAGACATGGCTAACCATTCCCAGCAGCCATAACTTTTTTCAATATCTCCTGATTTGCAATGGTATGTCAGAATGTTATTGTGTTTCCATTCATAATCCAACACAAAATCAACGTTGAAACTTATAAAAGCTAATCCGAATTGTAATCGCCAGTCAACCAACATACCATCATATGTCATTTTTTGTTTTGCATATTGAATTTGATACATAAATTCTGGATATCTTTTAAAATTGGTCACCAATGGCTTAACAGCTCTCAAGGGGCCCTGCATACGTGCAGCAGCCGTAATAAATCTTACTGTTACAGGCTGATTGTTTGATGATTTAATCCATTGTGGCGGATGTACAAAGATAAGTGTGCCGATGCGTGACAATAATTGAAGTGTATCTATTGGCAGGTTTGTATGGGTCATCAATGGAATATCTGGATTCCAGGGCAGGTTTTTTGGATCAGGCATTTTTGGATTTGCTGTCATCTCGCATCGTTTTTTTATGGCATTTACAATCAAGGAGCCGGAAGATATGGGAATAGCCATTTCCAAATCCGGCTGCATGCGAAGCAGTAATCGCATCAAAAATCCGATTCCCTGAAGTTCGGCCCAGTAAGTCAATATCAGCATTGTCCGATTGGGTGTCAACGCAATGAATTCATATCGTCCCACATTTCCTTTAATATCTCCTTTGACACGAGACCATGTAATATCGCTATTGGGAGCCATATAATAATCCAGTGTAAACCTGAACGCAATGTGAATCAAAGGCACTTTGACCGATAAATTGGCTTCATGCAGAACATGGTCTTTTGTTTTGGAAATAATTTTTGAAGATTCTGTTTGCGGCATAAATTCTTCATAATTCACAAAATCAGTGACAACTTCTCGAACCCTTTGGACAGGAACATTAATGACACTTATCGTTGTTACAAAACGAACATCGAATTCCTGCACTTTGCCATCCCCAATGGGCAAAGATTTCTTTTTTGAGGGATGAAATATAATTACCTGCTCTTTTTCCGCCAATTGAACCAGATCTGTCATTGGAATATTGTGGTCTTGAAATCTTGGTACGACCTGTGCCTGTATCAGGCATGGCAAAAAAATGAAGGATATGCAGCAAACAAATAATTGTAACATATTACGCCTTATCAGGGGCCAGGTTCTCCTGAAGCAAAGCATTTACTTTTTTAGGATTCGCTTTACCACCGGTTGCTTTCATTACCTGTCCGACAAAAAATCCCATGAGTTTTGTTTTACCTTTCTGGAAACTTTCTTTTTCTTTGGGATGTTTTTCAATAATGCTTTGAATAAGGGGTAACAGCTCATTCTCATCCGAGACCTGAATCAACCCGCGCTTTTCAACAATGGCTTTGGCCGCTTTTCCGGTAGTGGCCATTTCTTCAAATACAGTTTTGGCAATTTTACCACTGATAACATCTTCATGAACCAGACGTAATAATTGTGCGAGGTTGACTGCTGATATGGGCGATTGGTCAATCGTAAGATTTTGTGCATGAAGTAAGCCAAGAAGATTGCTCATTACCCAGTTTGCCACCATTTTGGGTTGATTGATATGCGATACACAGGCTTCAAAAAAATCAGCCAGATCCCGATCTGCTGTCAAAACACCGGCATCGTATTCAGATAACCCAAAATCAGATATAAACCGATTTTTTCGAGAATCGGGTAATTCGGGAAGTTCTGATTTTATTCGTTCAATCCACTCTGGATCAATGACCAGCGGAATCAGATCAGGATCAGGAAAATAACGATAATCATGGGCTTCTTCTTTGCCGCGCATGGAATAGGTTTTGCCTTTGTTCACATCAAACAGGCGGGTTTCCTGAATGACATTTTTACCCTGCTCAACCAGTGCAATCTGACGATCAATTTCGTATTGAATGGCTTTTTCGACATTTCGGAATGAATTCATATTTTTCAGTTCGGTTCGTGTGCCGAGTTTTGTTTCACCTTTGGGGCGGATGGACACATTGGCATCACATCGGAAACTTCCCTCTTCCATATTGCCATCACAGGTATCTGTATAACGCACCAGACCATGCAGTTTTTTCAAATAAGCACTGGCTTCTTGAGGTGTCCGCATATCCGGTTCACTGACAATTTCAATTAATGGCACACCGGTCCGATTATAATCCACCTGACTGATTGGCAGTAAGGGATCATGAACAAGTTTTCCCGCATCCTCTTCCATATGGATGCGTGTCAAACCAATTTTTTTGTGTTGCCCCTCAGACAGTTCAATTTCAATAACGCCATGCTCAGCTATGGGTAATTCATATTGAGAAATTTGATAGCCTTTCGGCAGGTCCGGATAAAAATAATTTTTTCTGGCAAATCTGCTTTCCTGAGCAATGGTGCATTGTGTAGCAAGGGCCATTCGCATGGCATACTCTACAACCTTTTTGTTCAGTACCGGCAACGTACCTGGCATTCCCAGACAAACAGGGCAGGTGTGTGTATTGGGTGATGCGCCAAATTCGGTCGTACAACTACAAAAAATTTTACTTTTGGTTTTCAACTGGGCATGAACTTCAAGCCCAATAACTGCTTCATAAGACATGATATTCATCCTTATCTAACATTCAATTCTTCTTAAAGCCTCTTAACGAAGCTGAAATTCATTAATATTGTTGCATATAATCGCTTCACGATGAAGATTTTGTAATACATGATAATCTTTAATTTCCTGAAGAAAGGCGATCATTGTTTCGACCTGGTAGTTTACAACTTTAATAGCTAATTTGTTTTTATCGACAAATCTATCGTCACCATACAGCGGAGATAATACACTACAAATCGAATGCACTCAATTTTTCAGGTATACTCTCAGGTCCAACAATATCCTCCAATGTTTCCTTTCTTCGGATTTGTTCAAGGCTGCCATCTTCCATGACCATAACAATTGCAGGACGATAACTGATAAATTGCATCCATTGGGTTACATTATATGCTCCCATGGGTGATAAGATCAATCGTGCCCCTTTCGGTAATGGCGGCAGAGTGGCATTTTCCAGAACAACATCAATATTCATACATAATGGGCCATACACAATGGCATTTTCATAGTTTCCAGGAACAGAACGATCCAATTCAACCTTATAATTATACCAGTTGGATGTATACAAAATATTAATACCTGCGTCAATAATATAACTTTTCGTACCATCAGGCATACGTTTGACACCTTCAACAGTGGTAATTAAATAGCCTGCCTCGTCAATCATACCGCGTCCGGTTTCCATATACACAGTAGGATACTCTTCAGGAGATAAATTCGCCAGCAATGTACTGGTAATGGCTTCGATATATTCCTCAACAGGTGGCACCGCAATTTCAGGCGGTAAATACGTTCCTTTGAGTTTGTTTTTTGAGGGAAATCCGCCGCCAAAGTCTAAATAATCAATAGAGATATCTAATTCAGTTTCAAGAATGCGACGCAGTTCAATCATTTTTTTCACCTGAACAGCATAGGCAGATGGTTCCAAAATGAATGTACCAATATGAGAATGAAGGCCATTGAGTTTCAAATAATTGCTCATATGAATGCGTTTGGCAGCCTCATATGCCGACTGATTTTCAAGATTGAATCCAAATCGGGACCATTGGGGATAAATTCCTGTATCCATATTCAGTCGAATACCAACCTTAACCTTCTTGCCAATACGACTGGCAACTTCTTCTGCACGAAGGACTTCATCAAAATTGTCAAGATTCACAATCGCATCTTCTTCAAAAGCCACTTTCAAGGATTCTTTTGATTTTAATGGTCCATTATAAATAATTTTATTTCCGGGTACTCCCAGACGTCGGGCTTTTTGATATTCAAACTCAGATACGACTTCCGCAATTTCACCCTCTTGATGAAATACGCAACAGACCGCATCCAGATAGTTAGTTTTATAAGACCAGGTAAATTGAACCTGAGGATATTTGCTGGAAAATTCCCGATAAAGTTTCCTGTATTGATTGCGAATGGATGATTCACTCATAACAAAAACAGGCGAACCAAATTTTTTGACAATATCATCAATTTTTGCACCATCAATATTTTCCCTGTAATTTCTATGGAAAACAGAGCCAAATTTATTCATATGGCCGGATTTTTGTTTATGAATTGATGGTTTTACATACATTTTTTTACTCATGATACCTCCATTGCCTGATTGTTTTCCAACTCTCCATAAGCGGAAATTTTTTCAAAGTCGGAAATATCTTTTAAAACTTCGTTGGTATAACGAATCATAATTTTGCCACTGGAATAGTTAGAATGGGTGTCATACGCCATATCCATTAAACGCCTGACCATACGTTCAGGCAAATTGATACCACAAGCAGCAGACATATATACCCATGCTGGAAATCGCGGATTAATTTCCAATAGATAAATATCCTCAGTTTTTTCTTCAATAAGTACCTCAAATTCAAATCCACCACGCCATGATAAATGTTCCAGTAGGCGATTGCAGGATTCTAACAACCGATCATTATTAATACTGACCGCATTCCAGACTTTGCCCAAGGCCGTTGTTGTCATTTTTTTTATGGCAAACAATCCCATGCTTTGACCGGTGCCATCACCACAACCAATGACATCATATTCCTGACCTTTAATAAACTGTTGCACAATAATGGGAAATCCCCATTTTGCAGTCAATTTATTAAAGTAGCCATCTGCCTCAGGCTGATTGTGTGCTTTAAAAGCTTCGTAAAAAGGACCTTTAATCATGCAGGGAAACGCCACTTCCTGCGTTGCATGAACAAGATCACCATATGATGTACAAGAAATATATTTTGGGGTTTTGACATCAATGGCTTCCCCCAATTCCTTGAGTTTTCCCTTGTTGCGTAATGCAAACATTTTTTTGGTTGGAATCAGCATGAAAATGCCATCTTTTGCCAGTTCCGGTTCAATATCCATAAAAATTGGAAGTTCAGCATCAAGGGTAGAGATAATTACATTGAGATTTTCTACTGAATGTATATATCGAATACGTTCAATAAAGGATTTCACATCACCTGAAGGATATGGCATAATATATGACTTATCTACAAGGTGGTTTAAATATATACCTGGTTCCATGGCATCATATGCCAATCCAATGGTGCGAACATTCAATGAACTTTCTTTTAAAGCCCGAATGATCCCCACCCCGGGACCAGGATTATCTGCGGCGTTAATGCCGCTGACAGCAACTGTTATCATTGGATGAAACTCCTGTGTTGACACTATTTGTAGAAATTACGATCCACACATATTCATTTGAAGTGATCGTCTTAATACGTGCTTTGTTGTTCACGTTCTTGACGCTTTATCATTTCACGTATATCTTGTGATATTTTTTTCAAATCTTTTTTGATCGGCTCACATATTTTATGAAATGTAATATCATCAATATCACCTTTTTGGTTCATCTTTTTAAAACGTCGTATTTCTTTTAACAAAATTGTTTTTTGTCCAAGCATTGCTCCGCGTTTTTCTCCGCGTTTTTCTCCGCGTTTTTCTCCGCGTTTTTCTCCGCGTTTTTCGAATTTAGAGAAAAACTCATAGGCTTTTGTTTCTTCAAAGCTGGGTAAATTATCAATCATTTGAATAATCTCCTCACCTGTTAGTTCTGGAAATCTTACCGATAGCCACCTGATGAAAACATCTAAAAAGTTTAATTTTGCATTTTTTGGCAATCGAGATTGTTTGATTTGTTGATACCATTTGCATGTATTCTGTCTTAAAACATCACGGTTATTTTCAAGTAATGGCTTGAAAACAATGACTAAAGGATGATTCGGTTTTTTATTTTCAAGATGTTGAATATATTCATCAAGGTATACAATCTGGAATAATTTTTTTCTTGATTTTGTCAAATAATGCCAGGGATTGGTTTTTGGATCAAGCCCTTTGTGTAAAAAAATCAATACGCCTCGAATATCATGAACTTTATGCGTCATGGCATATGATGCCATCTCCATTGCAGCACGATGATAAATATCCACATCCATTTGAGCCTGAAATTCCATGACATATGTTGGTGAATCAGGATTGTTTGGGGTTAATATGCCATCTGTTCTACGCTCAAATTCTTTTAGCGTGATTGATGCCATTGAATAGCTGGTTCTTGTTCGAATGCCTGCGCATTTGAACAAATATTTTGGATAAGCTGTGAATATTTTATATATTTCTTTATCTGTTTTCATGCGTCGCCATTCCTATAAAATATTGTTCCGATTCATTATTTCATATTCTAATTCCTTAAATCATATGGTAATTTTTCAATGTTTGAATATAATCCAGTAAATCTGCTTCAAGTTCATCTTCAGCCACTTCATATTCATCAATGAGAATATCCATCAATTCATTAAAATCTTTTCCCTGTTTAAGCAAATTGATGATAAACATTCCGGTCTCATTTGTATTGTAAGCATCCCCGGATGATGGATCAAAAATAAAACCGGAATCACTTATTGCAAGATTTTTTAAACGTTCGGTTTGCATATAGCTCTCCTTGTTTTTTGCGTGGATAAATTCCAGGCATGTTTTGACTCAATAGTTTAATTGGTCTTTTTTTTGGAATGCTTGAAAATTAACTTCCCCATTTGCAAAAGTCTGACAGGTCAGACAATTCCGACTGGTCTGACTTTTCCGATTGGAATATTTATTATTCAAGACTTCCTTTGTAATATCCCCAGCGTTTGTAACATCTCAATTTTCTGGTATAATCCAGAGGCAACAGCTTTGTTATATATATGAAAAGGTGCCTGTCCACCCTGTGATGGATCAGGAAAAATATCGTGAATCAGCAGATACCCGCCATCAAGAATATGTGGTGACCAGCAATCATAATCTGTTTCAGCAGATTCAAATGTATGGCTGCCATCAACAAAGACAAGACTTAAAGGTGTTTGCCATGACCTGGCAACTGTTTCAGATCGACTCACAACAGGAATGACCGTATCTTCCAACGAAGCCTTTTCCAATACCGATCGAAGAAACCTGAGCGTATCAATTTTTCCAATTGATTTATCAAATAAATCAGGATCAAAGTATTCTTCTCCTGGTTGTTGCTCTTCAGATCCGCGATGATGATCAATTGTAAATAATACCTGATGATGTTTTTGAAAACCAGCACCCAGGTAAAGGGTGGACTTGCCACAATAGCTTCCAATTTCAAGGCCAGGCCCAAGTTGTGCCGCTTTTTGCGCATAATTAAATAATCCCTGTCCTTCCTCAATTGCCATGAATCCTTTTGTTTGCGCAATTATTTTTTGATATTGTTTCATATTTCCTCATTCATTTACTGTAAGTCAGGTGTCCGCTGGAACGTTTCGTTATACATTGATTTTTTCATTCGAATCAATACATTCCGTTTGTATTCGTTTATTTTTTATTAGTATTCTAATAGGGTCATCACAATTGCAAAAAACCACCTTGTCTTTAAATATTGTGTCTTTTCCTTACTTAAATCTTTCACTGTCTGCTACGGTATGTATAACCCATCCTTTGCCGACCATAAAACAAAAAGTTTTCTGTCGTCATCAATTAGTATTGCTCCCTTTGAATACTCCTTATCACTTGCATGTCATTTGCGGTAAACTCACCAAAAACCATTTTTTTTGCAATGCTTTCAGGCGTCCCATCATAGATGGGAACATACAAAAAAATGCCCATATAACCATTTGCAAGACGACCCAGTTGATTGCCATATCCCAAAGCACATGCACCAGATATCGTTGCCATTTCTAATATTTTTGTTGGAGAAATGCCTGGATAGTTCTGCGCCAGATACCTCATTTCATCCCATATGGACAAAGAATCATTACTGGCCAAACTATCAGTTCCCAGGCAAACTGTCAAACCCGAATGGATCATTTGATCTATATCTGGTAGTCGTCGATGAAGATTGTAATTACTTCGTGGACAAACGCATACGGGGCATTGTCGATTTTTGATAATGGAGAAATCTTCATCATCACAATGAAGCAAATGAACAAGTAATGTCTTGTTATCTAAAACACCAGTTTTTTCCAAATGTTTTAGTGGACTTTTTTGGGGTAAATTCCATTGAAGATAATCAACGCAACGGCTTGCTAAAAATTCTGCCCATTCACCTGCTGCACTGGTTATAAATTCCATTTCAACATCAGATTCTGAAACATGAACAGAAAAAGGTTTACCTTTGGCAGCCTGCTTTAAATAACGAAGTAGTTCAGGAGAAGTTGTATGTGGCGCGTGGCCTGCCAGGGTAAAATCGCAATTCGATGAATCAGATTCATACAAATAATTGTCAAGCGGGATGCAATCATTACCAAAAAATTCATGAAACCAGCATCCATAGAGTTCTGATTGCACGAAAAGATCTTTTGTCAGGCTTAAAGAAGATATTTCACCAACAGCACAAACGCCATTATTCCACAGATCCTGACATGCATCCTGGGCTGCTGCGATCAAAATTTTTGGATCAGTCAAATTACGTATTACAACTAAATGCTGTACCCATGCTGTAAATCCCAAATCCATCGGCACGTTGTTTTTCAATGCGGACAGTTCCAAATGCGTGTGCGCATTTACCAACATTGGCATGATCACACCATCGCCTAAATCTGAAACTGATTTGTCAATCGTAGACGTTTCGCACTGAACAATTTCACCAAAGGGGGATATTGTTAAGATTGCATTTGGAATCCAGTTGTTGGGATCAATCATGACCCAACGTGCGCGATAAGATTTTGATGTTAATTGCTGTTTTTGCATATGCCAGCCTGGCTTGTCCGATTGGGGATATTCATTATTGTACTTTTTATGAAGCAACGTTCTCAAAACGCTTTAATTTAGTGATATAGTCTTGCGCACGTGATGTATAAACATCCGCAGGCAGATGATTCAAGGCAATAATATCATTTTCAAATGTCTTTTTGATTCTTCCAGGCACACCAGTAACCAGTGACAATGGTGGAATATGTGTATTTTCCAATACAACAGATCCTGCTGCGATTATTGAACCGCGCCCAATGGTTGCACCATTCATTACAATAGCCCCCATACCGATAAGGCAATCATTTTCAATTGTACATCCATGAACCACGCAGCGATGGCCAATAGTGACCTTACTGCCAATGGTCAGAGGTTTTCCGGGATCGGCATGACATACAGACAAATCCTGAATGTTCGTTTCTTCAGCAATCGTGATTAAATCTGTATCCCCTCGCACCACTGCATTGAACCATATGGATGAATTTTGCATTATGCAAACCTGACCAATGACTGCTGCACCGGGTGCAATATAGACAGTATCATGGATTTCAGGTCGCCAGTTATTTATTTCATACACAGACATTTTTTATCTCCGAATTTTTGGATCTGTTATTATTATAAAATCCGCACTATCTTTAAGTTGAGGATTAAAGTTGGGAAAACTGTCATTTTGGACCATATTGATCACAATCATGTGTACATGAGGATGATAGTGCTTCAAATGTTCTGGAATACCAAAGCCTGACATTGTGTGAAAATATCCATTCAAATGAATAATCAGTATACCGGGTGAATTGGATAATTCTTCATGAATACTATATGCCATCGTAGCATCCCATAAGTTTTGTGCATCAATAAAATGGGATTTCCCGGATAGTGCCTGATGTGCAAATTGCATCTGCAAGTTTTTGCCTTGAATCGCTTTAAAGTTTTGTTTCAATTTTTCTGATGGTAACTTTATGGGCAAAGGCGCGATCCAGGTTTTTGCATTTGTAGACAAATCATTCAGGGCAGACTGTCCATGCTGCGCTACACGATGAACATATCTTCGAGGTGCATTGGCTGCAAGCACTTTCAGGTTATTCTTTTTGGCATATTTGACCAGCGGATGATAATCCTGAACATAATTCTGCCAGGGACGAACACATGATAAAAAATGATGTTCATTAATAATGTTCATTAAATACTCATCCAGTATCATTTGAACATCACGCGCAAACATTTCCATTGATAAGACAACCTGCCTTCTTTTTGAAGAAGATACGTTCTTCCAATATTGATCAGTTGCTTTACGTAATATCAAATTTTGAAGATAATGAGCGACTGGATCATTGTGCATTTCACCCAAAAATACCACTTGAACCTTGCCAATCATGTTTATAATGTGATCTATTGACACTGTTTGACCGGTGGAATTATAAATGCGATATTGTTTATGACTAAATTTCATCGCTTTTTTTTGTGATTTACGCGGATGCGTATATTGTTCTCTACCTTCTTGTGTGGCACATCCACTTAGAATTGTACAGGAATAAATGAGTGTTAATATATAAATCAAGGGGAATATTATCTTTTTTTTTATCAAAAAAATCATTGGGTGACTCCCTTCAATAAAAAATCTATAAAAAACAAATTAAACCTGAAACAATTCTAACTCGGATTTTTCTTTAGTACTGTCACGGTAGCCTTTCATATCGACAATCATATCCAAAAAACCAATTTTTTTCAAATGCCCAAAAAGCTTATCTTGATAGTTACCATCTAAAAAATATTTCAGTTGATTTTGACGAATTTCAATTGTTGCTGTCCGATCAGACAATCTGACACGTGACCCGGAAAAGCCCAGATTGAATAAGTATAATTCTGCCTGGTGAATCATTTTCAATTTTTCCAAAGTGATCACTGAATTAAAAGGAATGCGTGTTGCCAGACAGGCCATTGCAGGTTGATTCCAGTTGCCCAAACCAATTTCTTTTGCAAAATTAGAAATATCTGCTTTTGATAAATGCGCTGAAATCAATGGTGCATTGATATTAAACTCTTGTGCGGCTTTCGACCCGGGACGATAATCATTTAAATCGTCCGTGTTATTCCCATGTGCGATATGTTCAATTTGTAATGTATCCGCAATTTTTCTAATCTTTGAGAAAATCATTTTTTTGCAATGATAACATCGATCTGGTGGATTTCTAATAAATATCTCTTGCAGCATTGCATGATGTTCAAAAATAATGTGTTTGACACCTGTTTTTTGAATAATCCCTTTGATATGCTGCGTTTCAAATGGGGAAAAAAATGGTGCCTGTGCAGTGACAGCAATTACATTTTTTTTGCCAATTACATCTACCGCCATGGCCAATAAGTAACTGCTATCTACGCCACCAGAAAAAGCGATGATCATTGGGCTCATTTCTTTGAGCAGTGCCTTGAGCTTTTTCCTTTTTTCAGGAATATGACCGGTATTTATTGCACTCATTGGATTATTATGTATTGTAGGCTAATGGATCTTTTATACCCAAATCAGAAAACGCTTTTAATCGCTCGATACATGTCGGGCAAGATCCACAGGCAACTTTTTCACCCTTGTAGCATGACCATGTTTTGGCGTAATCCACGTCCAATGAAATCCCAAGTTTGAGAATATCTGCCTTGGAATACTTGACAAAGGGGGCGTTGATCTGAATGGGGGTTTTACGGTTTAACCCATACACACTGTTTAATCGTTTCAAAAATTGCGGTGTTGTATCCCAATATCCATATTCATCATGTTTTTGTGCACCATAATAAATATCAGTGACATGAAAGTTTTCTGCATATGCGGCAGCAAGAGAAAGAAATATCATATTTCGGTTCGGTACATAGGTTGGCGGCTGTGGATCACCGATGACATCTTTCATTTCAGGAATTTCAATGTGGGAAGATACCAATGCGGAACAATCAAACAATGTTTTGACTAACGATAGATCCACAATCAAATGATTTTTGCATTTCAGGATAGTTGCATTTTCTTTGGCACACTCTACTTCTCTGATATGCTTCTGATGATATAAAAACGTTATTATGGCAGGCGTTTTTTGTTGACATTTGATTAAATAGTGCAACAATGTTACACTATCCATCCCGCCGCTGACAATGATAATTGAGTCAATCATAATTTAAGTATAATAAATGGGTGCACCGGTAAAAATATTTCTTCCAAGGGGATAAACATCAATAAATTCATCTTCTTTACGAAGTAAATTCGCTTTGGGATCAATAGACATATTATCGCGAATACTTGAGAGTTCGTTTAAAGCTTCACGCACATCTTTTGCGCCATGAGCGTGAATTTTTTCGACCATTCCATAATCCGCCTGCATATCCCATAAGGATGATGAGTTTTTCGATCTTTTAATAAATCGAATGACTGTATCTTTGATGGCCTGCCAGCTATCTTTACGAGTCTGGCTTTCAAGCGGGGTAAGGTTGTCGATCTCTTTACTTGTATTATCCAGATGTTTCCGAATCAATATTTTTTGGATACTGTTGAGCCAAATCATAAAGAATAACAGCGCGCTGCCCCCAGTTGCTGATGGTAAAATAACAGGATCCACTGGCAACAGATGGGCGAGAATTAATCCCAAACTAACAGCTCCCCCAGCGATTAGGCTGATCATCAGGCCAGCGATAACACTTTTGGTCTTATATAAAATATTTTGTTTGCGTGCAGCGATTAAGGCTTCCATAAAATGTGTCAGACGTTCAGAATGAACTTCGACAAAAGTTGCCAGATGATCCAGACGATATTGCGGTGCTCTCAGGATTGCCTCTTTCAGTTCTTCACGTTGATTTTCCAAAAATTGAAGATAGGCCATTTGTTCTTGAGATGGCTCACAAGTGGGTTGTTGTGAAACATGCGGTGAGTACGTGAGACGAATAAGCGGAATATCTTTTCGACCGGTCATCTGTGATAAATTCCAGCATAATGTACCATATACGCGCAACAAATCCATGAGGGTTTCGCATTCATCAATTCGGTTTAAAACAAACAGAATTCGATCTTCAAATGTCTTGACAGGCAGTGTTTCTTTTAGACTTTTGTGTGCCTCTTGAACTGTGCCTGCTTTATGGGGATCAAACAGAACAAGGATTAAATCGGCTATTTCAGCCAGATCTCCAATTACATGTTGATAATTGTAGCCCCGATCCTGTTCGCTGATACTGTCATGCATGCCAGGCGTATCTATTATTGCCAGATTTTTTAAAAATGGAGAGTTGACTTTTTTTAATCGAAAATGTGCGGCAAATCGCTGTCCATATTTTTTTAATGTTTCAAAGGGATAGTCTGGATCATTCATTAAGAATTTTCCATCCCGCTCTTCAGTGGTACGCACCTGATTACTATCAGAAACTGTATCATCATAGGTAATCACAGTAAAAGAATCATCTGTTGGTGCCTGTCCGGTTGTCTGAATGTTTCCACCCAAAAAGTCATTGATCAGGGTAGATTTGCCTGATGAATAATTTCCAATTACAAGTACCAAGGGGCGCCACTTGATATTGGCCTCAAGCGGGGCTTCACTATATCCATAATCCATGGCGACAGGTGAAAGATTGTCTTTTACCATGTCAACCAGTTCTGATCGTAAGGTATCAATATATGTTTCTCGGTCCATTAATGACTCCGATTATCTGGGACTTACAATTTATAGGTTAACCTGTTGCTTTATTTTATATCCCAATTTTTAATATTTACAGGTTATTTCTATCAAATTTCGTGTATTATTTATACAAGCCTTGCAATCAAGTCAATACTTTTTCAAAATCCAGAGCGGTTAATTCAAGAAAAGGAATGAATTTTTGAACATCTTTTTGAATTATAGGATTAATTTCATAATTAATTAATCAGTTTTTGTTGTAACCTGGTCACTTTCAAAAAAGATCTAATTTAATGAATTCACCTTTCCAAGATCAACAAGTTTTGTGTCCCAGCCACCTTCAATACTTCCAGTCACATTAACTGTCCAGTCACCAATTCCAATATACTGAAGTTCATATATATGTCCTTCCAGGGCATCAAATTTAATGCGTTTTTTTACTTTTGAGTAAATTGTAAACCCGTTTGGATCTATAAAAGGTCTCACAGTAACTATTATTTGATGATAACCGGGTAATAAATGTATCTCAACCCCTGGCCTCAAAAGAATTAAATCCTGACATTTGTCAATCTCATGAATTTCTAATAATCCATCTCGGCCAGTTACGATTGCAATTTTATGTTTTGCTAATGGTTTTACTGGATTATTATCGTGACAGGGCCTGTATCTATAGTGAATTTTTGGATAACAACCAGTAAAAAGAAAACAAAGCAATAATAATGAAATAAATAACAGTAACTTATATTTTATTGGATTCATGAATACTCCTGAATAATGTTATCGTTATCATTCTTAGGAATACTCAGATAATAAGTTCCTCATTTCAGAAAGCGTTAATTCTATTCATTTTGAACCAGGATTACACTGAAGAAGATGAATAAGATGAATTAAAAGTGTTTTATTTCATCTT
>Ga0272440_1000724_pt1 | contig 27909 bp, 22 predicted proteins | sample SSMMMBAug17_FD_192440 | JGI IMG/M metagenome (GOLD analysis project Ga0272440, IMG submission 192440) | Marine sediment archaeal communities from Little Sippewissett salt marsh, Falmouth, MA, United States - SSM-MMB-Aug17 | ecosystem: Environmental > Aquatic > Marine > Wetlands > Sediment ... | reverse complement strand
GGTAACCACGAAACACACGAAAAACACGAAAAAGTGGTAACCACGAAACACACGAAACACACGAAAAAAAGACACTAATAGTATTCCATCTTTGCCTGTCAAATCTATGAATATTGGTTTATATATTTTTTCGTGTATTTCGTGTATTTCGTGGTTAATAATTTCGGGTATTTCGTGTTTTTGGTAACCACGAAACACACGAAAAACACGAAAAAGTGGTAACCACGAAACACACGAAAAACACGAAAAACACGAAAACGTCCACAATTTTTGCAGTTTCAATACCAAAGATATCAAGGGTTTTATTACCAATCAATTTTTGTATATATAAGTATCCATATTTTGGAGTCTTTTGCTGAGAGCCTGCTGCGAAATCCCTAATAAATGCGCTGCCACAGATTGGTTACCTTTTGTCCGCCGCATAGCTTCTGCTGTCAACAACCAGGATGCCTGCTTGAGTGTGGGAAGCTTTTTTGAAAAAGTAATCATTGAATTGCCTTCATCATCAAAGTCCGGAAAGATGGTCTTGGCTGTATAATTCATTGATTCAGCAATCTTTTTTTTGAACATTTGCATGGATAAAATGCCGGTTTTGTGATTTTTTACTGCCGAGAAAATGAGTTGCTGCAGCTCTGATACATTCCCTGGAAATTGATAGGTTTCAAGAAGTATTGCCAGTTCTTTGGGTGGACGAGGCGCTTTTTTGTTATATTGTTCTGAGGCTTTTTCTATAAAATGATCCACAAGTAAAGACATATCATCAGAGTGATCTCTCAAAGGGGGAACATGAATATTATGATGCTTGAAATAAAAGGCCAAATCTTTGCGAAATCGTCCTGATGATTCCAGCGATTTTATGTTCTTTTTACTGGTTGCCAGGACACGAACATTGGACCTGTATTTTTTATCAGATCCCAATGGAATGTATTCATTGCTATTGATTAGCCGAAACAGTTTGTTTTGTGAAATCACGTCCATCTGATCAATATTTTTAATCAGCAGGCTGCCATTGTTCGCCTGATCTATAAGGCCTTTTTGGGGTTCATTATCTTCAGAGGGATTGCGAGATAGCCCAAAAACAACTTCACAAAATTCATAACCATCCATCTTGGATACATCCACTGCAAAAATTGGATACTGTGGGCGACTGATTTTATGAGTAGCATGTGACAGTGCAGATTTGCCAGAGCCAGGCTCTCCACTGAACATGACTGCACGAGATGATTGACTGATTGATTCAATATAATTAATAATTGCCAGCATCTTTCTGTTTTGGGTTACAATATCTGAAAATGCATGATGATTAGATACTGGCAAATTTAGCAATTTTTGCTGCAAGTCCATATTGACCTGCTTCAGTTCATGAGATTCAATTGCATGGCGAACCACATTTATAATGCGATTATGTTCCACAGGTCGAATAATATAATCAAATGCCCCCTGTTTCATGCATCGCTCACCTTTTGGAATGTCTTGACGATCAATTATTGCGACTACAGATACATTGGGATATTCTTTTATAATATATCGAAATAATTCCATATTTGTATTGTCGTGAATCCGAATCAGCACAACATTGATCGTATTTTCGATTAAGCATCTGTATACAGATCCTGTTTTATGACAGGCTTGTATATGATTGAAACCTGCTGACATTAAAGTTTTTTCTATTTCCCACAAACTGTTATCTGGATCGTTGTCTATCAGAAGTATTGGATCGAATGGATGCTTTTTGGTTTTCATGTCTTGCTCCTTGTATTGCTTTAAATAAGGAATACTCGAAGAATCAGGCCCCCCATTTTGAAATCGACAAGCAGGCTTTCGTTGCCACACGCAAGCCTGGCAAGGCATATTGCGACGTGAAAGGATCACCAGTGTCAGATCGTTTTATTCCAGGAAACTTATTTTTCCAGCATTCCTAAGTCTTATTCAAAATCATATGAAAGTGATTCTAATAATTCCCCCTCTTATATATATAGACACGAAAAAATCGATTTTCTTACACTAAAAATAAAAAAAAATTGGGGTTTTTATTTCTTTAAATACAAAACCAATTGATTTTAATATAATTTTTCTGTTGAAAAATTTTAGAAAAATTTTTTTTTCTTGAAATGAAAATTGGTTTCACAGAACGTTGGAGCGTCAAAGAATACATTCCCAGGATCGTAGGCACGATATAATAAAAAAAAAAATATTTTTTCTTGACATGAACCTAATCTTATTATTTTATTGTGCATTATTTCTCAATTTTTCGAATCATTTATTTAGACAACTCATATTGCTTCAATCTGTGAAGTGTATCTATTTTTAAATCAACAACATGTTCAAAAACAATAAAATCATTCTTGAACATAACGCTTTCAACTCGTTGGTGACCTTAAACAAAAAATAAAAGGAGAACATTAAATGATAGATCACAAATGTAAACTATTATTTACAGGCTACCTTCTTATATGTTTGATGATAATTCCCGCTTATGGAGAGATGATTACCCTTTCCAATGGCAGTGGCAATTTGCAGGACACTGTATGTATTCAATTATCAGTTGCCCCAGGCAATCCTGTTTTTGGTGCTGCGTTTTCTTTGGATTATGAGCCTGATATGGTGTTATCCAGTATTGAAAGCCAGTATTTTGATAAATTTGATGCCCAAATGGCCAAAGCTTATGGACAGTCTTACACCAATGATCTCAGTGGCTATGGCCAATCTTTTGTGTTTGAGACCGATATGGTGACAGGCGAAACATTTGTGGCAGCCGCACGTTGCACAGAAACACAGGTCACACAGGTCATGTTTGAATTATGTTTTGATTTAAAAGATAGTGCTTCAGCCGGCAATTATCCAATCTATATCAAACCAATCCCACAAACTACAGATGATGGCGCTATTGACCCGGAAACAGATCCTCATCCTGTCTTGACTGGTGTCGATACGTCCTATCCATATACCAGCCACATGGCATATCCGGTTTTACTTACTGGCGAAACAGATCCATCAGGGCATCTCATAAATGCCCGACATGGAATCATTTCATTTGCCACTGATGATTCCCCATCTATCATTACCAGTGTTTGCGGGCAGATTAACAGTCATGTTCTGGGAAAAATTGACAGTGTTGCCAATGCAACTGTCAAACTGGTTGAAATGAATCAAACTGTTGTCTCAGATATTAATGGATTTTATACATTTACGAACGTGCCTGAAGGGCAATATACTATTGAAGCCAGTTCGCCTGTACTGGGAAAGAATCAGTTTCAGACAGTCCTGTCACAGGCCAATGCCACCATTTCGGAAATCATGCTCAACCAGGTTGATACCCAGGATTTATATACAGCAACCGAACTTCAAACTGCCATTTCATTGGCTGTTACCCAGGCCCTTACAGATCATCAACATTTGATCAATGCCCTTCAAGACACAATCAACAATATGTATTCGTTATCTGCAATTCAAAAAGCAGTTGAAAGTGCCATTTATGAAAAAGAACAGATTATTTCCCGGATGCACCTGGATATCGACTGTAATGGTGAGGCAGATGCCCTCACTGATGGTTTAATGATTATGCGCTATCTTTTTGGCATGACTGAAGGCACAAGCCTTACTGACAACGCGGTAGATAAAATTAATGGAAAATGCATTACTGAGGCTGAAATTATTGAAAATATTGAAAGAATTTTACCAAAGGTTCAGGAGTAAACCTTTTTAGCAGAAATGATAATTATTTATTAACAAAAAAATGGAGAAAAACAAAATGAAACAAAACAAAGTTCCCAGATTCTGGCTCTGGTCCATTGTGATCTGCATGGGGGTAACCCTGATATCATTTACCGAGCTTTTCGGTCTGGATATTCGGACAGATCAAAAGGATGGCATCGAAGATGCGATCATGCTCTTAAGAAAAATTATTCCAAGGGTTGAGACCGCACGAATCAATGGCACTGTTTATGACCAGACCGGAGAAAATGTGTTAAGCAATGTCACTGTTGCGATCAAAGTAGGAGATCAGGCCTACCAGACACTTACTGAAGACAATGGCACGTTCATTCTGTCCACAGGGCCGGTTGATCGCAGTGTTGGCTACAATATAACGTTTACAAAAGATCAATTGGTGGCAAATCGATCTTTGGTATTTGTCCTGCCCAATTTGCGAATGGATATTGGCAGCGTGCATCTGTATCCTCAGGATCAAACAAGTTGTCAGGTAACCGGTCAGGTGTTGGATGACTTTTCCAATACACCTTTGGCCGGCGCTCAGGTTTCCTTTGTCAATTCTCAAAATGAACTAATCTCTACGCAAACTGATGCCTCTGGGGAATTTTCCATTTCAGATGAAAATTTTCAGCCCCATAGCACCTATGGGTTTTCTATTTCAAAATCACAGTATTTACCCCAATATGCAACTGTTACAATTACTGGTGAAAGCAATACAATTGACCAAAATCCAGTGCACCTGTTTTTGAGTTATGGATCAATCAGTGGGGTAATTATGGATGATCAGGCTGATCTTCCCCTGACCTATGCAATGGTGTCTGTCAAGGACAGTCAAAACAATACTATTTGCGGTAATACTGATGAAAATGGACAATTTCAACTCACAAGTCCCTACCTTCATCTGGGGCAAACCTATACTGTAACAATATCTAAAGAAAATTATGCGGATCAAACCAGAGAAGTTACATTGGGCTTACCTGGAGACAATGCAATTTCAAATGTCCCTATTTCATTGAATATTGATGCTCACATTTCAGGCAAAGTGGTTTCAGTTGGCAACGTACCACTTTCTAATGTCCATGTTCAGGCACAAGATGATTCAAATAATACTTTTAACGTTGATACTGATACCAATGGCAATTTCATACTCACTGGAATGGTTTTACATAAATCATCAAGTTATACACTTCATTTTTCTCATGATCATTATGAAAACAGTAATCTTGAAATTACGACAATCAAGCAAGGATCAAATGACATTGGCACTGTTACACTGATTCCCAAAGCTGAAGCCAGCGGCGCACATAATATCAGTGGTCGGGTTGTCAATAGTTGGGATACCACACAGGGACTTGCAGCAAGTATCATTATTAAGGATCATGATAATATGGACCGAACAGCCACCTGTGATAATACCGGCTATTTTTCAGTATTTGGGAAGTTTATTTCCAACCTGGACTATATCATCTACGCCAGCCTGGACAATTATACCGGTGAAAAAGACAGTTTAAAGGCCCATAAAATTGTCACTATTTCACAGGATGATTCTCAAAATGTGGGAAATATTCTGCTGTATCCCAAAGGGATTCTTTTTAAAATTGATGGCCACCCCTATGGTTATCAAGCCAATATCAAACAAAGCTGGGAAAAATTTCTCACTGAAAAAACAGGATTTACCCTTACCGCCCGAAGTACTGATGACCTGGAAACAGCATCAGCCATATATGTCCATACAGATGACATTATCCAGTTGCCTCAAGTGCCTGGTGAGGTTCAATCCACTTACATTCCAGTCAATGGCACTACGAAAATAGCCGCTATAACATCTGGAACGCTCAGTGATCAGCGCACACACGCTGCTGCTGGCCCCAGAAATCATGATCCAACGATGCCATCACTAAAAATGAGCAATTCAGTCATGCATCACTTTCAAATTACAGATACTGGTACATTTACCATTGAAACCAGTGGTGACATTGCACCATATTTAAAATTGGAATTGCTTGATGGTAATGGGTCCCTTATTTCAACAGTCAGTAATACAGCCAATAGCAATGCCAATATTAGTCAACAAACCTTGCCCATTGGATGGTATTTTGTAAAGGTTTCTGGTGTCAATGACACGATTTATGGCATTTACCATATTGGCATTACCGGGACCGAGCAAGTATCTGGTAGTACCGGCACCTGGACAACAGATCAAATGATTATTTCCTGGTACGACACTGGCGATCAGAGTATTTATATTGCTGGCAAAAACGAGGAAGGTTCCAGCGGAACCATTGAAATTACACTTATGGGTGGTGTTGGCAGTCTGGTTCAGGGCACTTTTTCTGGAACTTTGCGGGCTGTGGATACCACTGGTCGAACAAAGGATATTACCAATGGATTTTTTAACGTAATCAGGAGTGAATAATGAGACATATAACTTTTACAATAAAATGGTGTATGGGAATGATCGCATGGCTGATACCTGTCGCTTACATGTCTGTATCTGCGGCAACAATCACAGTGCCGATCAACAGCCTGTCCATGACTGTTGGACAGTGCCAGATCAACTTTCAAAACAACATGAAAGCCATGATCCAGGAACGTAATAATGGCATCACCCGAATCAGCATTGGTGTTGAAGACAAAAGACAGGATATGGAAATGCTCATTCAGACAGATGTGCATTCATGGGATGGGATTAATGCTCAATATGTCCAAACCCAAACAGATGACCTTATGTTTATGTTGAAACATGAAAAAGGATCTGTGTTTATTATTCCAGCACTTCGCTTTGCAAAAGATTCAGGAGTCAAATATGTTCATCAAGTCCGCACAGCCAATACAGTTCGTTTTCAGAAAGAATCCCCGGATTGGACACGTATGACCAAAGCCCGACGTCTGGCAACAGGGCGTGGGGTCATTCGCAATCAAGGGATGGAAGGAAGTTCCTTTTTTGTAAAAATACAACCGGTTTTGGAAAATGGTCACGTGAAAGCCATCAAAGGCACATTTTCCGGCATGGCCAGTATGGGCAAAAACCGGTTTCAAAAAGGGGATTTTGTAAGTATCATGGATGGCCAATTCAATATTGAGGTGAGTCAAAATGCAAGCATTAAATAAAATAATCAATTTACAGAAATCAAGGCGTACTATCACTGGCATGCTTTTGTTATGCCTATGCCTGCCGATCATAGTACATGCATTTTATGATAAATCCCATATGAATACATCAGAAGATGCCATTGTATTCATGGAAACTCAGGGCACCATTCAGCAACGCTGGTGTATTGATTATTTAAAAACCAAAACCCGGGGACGCCATCAGGGGGAAATGTTCAGTAATGAAAAATCGGGTGATAGTGACGACTTTAACCAGATTCGACAAGAACTGGGTTTAATTGGCAATGCCCGGGCAGGTGCTATCGTTGCTGATTATTTTCAGGACTTTTGGTGGGATGATACCACTGAACATAACTGGCACTTTGATTTGGCTGGCACCAGCAAGTTCTATCAAAACAATTATACATCATATTCTCATTTCATGAATCTTATTAGAACCAATTATGAGGGAAAAAAAGTCGTTGCCAATAATTTCAATGACTATGATGGTTATTCATACAATGGATCCTATGGATTTGACAGTGGTTTGGGCTATGATATCACAGTGGCAACCCTCATGAACAATTCCATGCTTACAATTGATCTTGCCAACTGCACAGAATGTGATTCCAAATACTCATTAGCGCCAGGTGGAAATCCAGCCACTGACTATAAGCAGAATGGTTCCATTACGCCTGTTGGCTCTCCTGGTAAAGGTGGATATATGCTTGGTAATCAGGATGGCACCAACTACAACTGTTTTTCCGACACCTTTGGTAACAATTGTCCGGATATTGGCAGCAAATATGATGGCATCTATCAAATTCCAAACACCACCCCTGGGGATTATAGTTATTTTACATCAGATGAAGATTGGGTCATTATGGAACCCCTGGACAATGCTGCAACATTTTACTACAATGAATGGTTTTTGGAAGCAGGCCAGACAAAAAACAGTCAAAAAGATATATCTTCAATCAGTGGTCGGTATTATTCACTGTCATCACAGGACGTCAATTACTTGACAGCAGCAATTCATTATGCAGGTGATGCCAATGTTCAGATTCATATTTGGAATACACTGGGTTTTAATCATGCTGCTTATGAAGAATGGATTGAGGGATTAAAAGATGATGATTATGGATATGGTGATCGAACACTGGGCGGCAATGATCCCAAACGCAATTTTGAGGATTATGATATTGTCGAAGCCTACATTCGCAGCCGGGCCAATGATTACAGCACAGATCGTCTGGATATGATCTTAACTGAAAATGCCTTTCTAACTTACCTGGCCCGAGAGAATCGGGATAACTGCGATATTATGCTTAATGAAGACAATCAAACGCGAAAAAATACAGCCATTTATGCTGTAAATCAGGCAATTACTACCATTGCCATTATGTATGAAAAAGCTGTCTTGGAGCTACGAAAGTATCGTTAAGAACCTGGTGTTCAGTTGCCAGCCTTAAGTAAGCGATCAAAATGTTCGGGGTATATCGTAGTCAATTTAGCATCCTTTAGTTCTTTATTTCAAAGAATGGAAAGCCCTTTCTTCCTTTGGAGACGCACAGCCGTGCGTCTCTACATAAGACAAATTGTACTCGAAAAAGTGTTAACTGGAATATGAAAGATTCCAAAAATTCATTATAACTGTAATATCAGGTCAGGGACAAAAAGACGCTGTAACTCGATATTCCTTAAGAACCGATCCTCTTTGCAAAAAAATATATACCATTTTAAAGCAATACATGTTATAAAGTAGTACGTGCTTGTAACATGGATTGTATAAAAATGCTGATCAACCTGTAGCGTAATAATTTTGTACTAAAAAAGGAGATTCTATGTTTTATAGAAAGATTATTGATAAATTGGTTAACTGGAAAAATAAACCCAATAGGAAACCATTGATTCTCAGAGGTGCAAGGCAGGTGGGTAAAACAACAGCCGTGTTAATGTTTGGAAAAGAAAATTTTTCGTCAATACTCACGATTAATTTAGAAAACATTGCTCACCGACGCCTTTTTGATGCGCCTTTGAGTATAGAAGACTTTGAAACAATTATCCGCATACATTTTCAAGTATCACTTTCACCTGAAACCTTGATTTTTATTGATGAAATACAACATTCAGTTCATCTGCTGCAATTGTTGCGTTTTTTTAAAGAAGAGCGGCCTCATATTCCTGTTATTTGTGCAGGCTCATTGCTTGAGGCTATGATATCAAAAGGCGGATATCAAATTCCTGTGGGACGTGTGTGTTATGAATATATGTATCCATTAACTTTTTTTGAATATCTTAATGCCACTGGAAAAATTGAAATGCTTGATTATCTGAAAAATATTCACATTGATTCAGTGATTCCCGAGTCTATTCATTTTTCATTATTAAAAGAAATTAATCAATATTCATTAATTGGTGGAATGCCGGAAGTAATAAACGAATACCATCGTTCAAAAGATTTTCAAGAACTACCAGTAATTTACACCTCACTTATCAACGGCTATATTGAAGATGTCTATAAATATACAAGCCATACACAATCAAAATATTCGCAATTTGTAATTGAGCATGCTCCGCGTTATGCGGGAGAGCGAATCTCATACAGTAAGTTTTCCAACTCTCAATATGGAAGTCGAGAAATATCAGCGAGTTTTGACCTCATAGAAAAAGTGTTGCTATTAAATCGTGTACGTGGAACTGTTTCTAAAAAGCTTCCCATCGAAAGTCGTTTAAAAATGCCTCCCAAAATTATTTTTCTTGATATAGGCCTGGTGAACACATTCTTGGGGATCAATCCGATAGATTTTTTGAATAGTAAAGATTTAAATGCCTTTTATAATGGGAAAATTGCCGAGCAAGTTATCGGTCAACATCTCATTTCTCAGAGAATGAACCCGCAAGATAATATTTTTTACTGGGCAAAACCTAAAGCTCAAGGAAGTGCGGAAGTTGATTTCTGCTTTTCATACAAAGGCAGATTTATTGGCCTGGAAGTAAAATCTGGTAAGTCCGGAACTTTAAAGTCACTTGCTGAATTTTCAAAAACAGTTAATAATCCCATTTTGATAAGAGTTTATGCCGGGCAAATGCGTATCGACCAACTTTCGTCTACAAAACGCTATTTTTTATCAATCCCATTTTATTTAATTCCATGGTTAAGAATTTTGCTGGATGAAATGATTGATTCTGATTTTGATTAATCTATCTTTCAAAACCTGGCAGGAACTTTATTTATTAACTGTTTATATATTTCAAAATTGATGACAAGCATGATATTCTCAATTCAGTGCCTAGTTTGTATGTCCAATTTTATGTTCACCCCAAATAAAAAATCACTTATCAAGGAAACATACCATAAATATCTTATTGCAGTATTTCAAAATATCTTTTTAATAAAAACACTTGCGATTATTTCAATTATTGAGTATATATATTGGGATTATAAAATTTTATATAGAAAAGAATGAATCAATTTGTATGTCTTAATAAGAAAATGCCCGCAAGGACCAACAAAAGAACGACTTAAATAATTCCCCTGGAGGAAATGTCATGAATTTTCAAATGGATGCATCCGGTCAATCCGGCACAATCACGATTGATCAGCCATTGACCATCGAAAATGTATCTGACATGAAAGCCATTTTTCTGGATGCTTATGAAAAAACAAACCATGTAAACATTCATTTTCAAGCGTTGCCTGATATTGATCTGGCAGGGCTTCAACTTTTTTGTTCTGCCCATCGCACATTTACAGAAGCCCAAAAAACAATGGATATCAACTGGGCCAATGCATCGATGTTCCGAAATAAAGCCAAAAAAATTGGCCTGATACGCCATCGAGGATGCCACCTTGAAAAATCTGAAAGCTGCTTATGGCGACAGGAAAATAAATGATTTTTCATTTCATATGTCTGAATAGTCAATATTTTAATTAGGAGCATTTACAATGGATAAACAGCAACAAGCCTATCGAGAAGAAGCATATGAACTCCTTGCTGAGCTTGAAGTTTCTCTTCTTGAACTTGAAGAAACCCCGGATGATGACGATCTGATTGACCAGGTTTTTCGTGCCATGCATACAATCAAAGGCTCAAGTGCCATGTTTGGATTTGATGCCATTGCCAATTTCACCCACGAGGTGGAAACAGTTTTTGATATTGTCCGATCCGGTCGCATGCCTGTTACCAAAGAATTAGTCAATCTTGCACTTCAGGCCCGAGATCATATAAAAAAAATGTTGGACATGCCAGATAATCATTCAAATGAAAACCATGAAATCATTGAAAAACTTCAGGCGCTATCATCCAATAAGGATGCATTGAAAAAAACAACAAACAAGATTTCCCATGAATCCAATGACATTGAATCTGAAATTCCAACTGATACAACCCCAGACCAGGAAGAGGCATCAGAACCCAGCATAACAGTGACATATCGTATTCGTTTTAACCCGCATCCCAAATTATTAATTTATGGCACAAATCCATTTCAGTTGATTAAGGAAATTCAAGAACTGGGTGATACGACTATCGTTGCCCAAACAAATAAAATCCCCAATTTGTCCGAAATAATACCCGAAAATTGTTATATACACTGGGATATTATTTTAACCACCAATCACACTGTTGAGACAATTCGTGATGTGTTTATTTTTATTGAAGATGAATGCGATTTAACTGTTGAAATCATTGATGAAGATGGTGAAATTGAATATGGTGCCGACTACAAAAAATTGGGTCAGATTCTTATTGAACGAAAAGATATTGAATCCAATTTACTCAAAGAAACCCTGGTAAAACAAAAACGTTTGGGAGAAATTCTCGTAGAAAATCATGTGACTGACCAGGGACATGTAGAATCGGCATTGGCTGAACAGAATCACATCCGAACAGTTCGGGAAAAACGCAAGCAAGATACCTCAACTGGCAGTATTCGTGTGGATGCTGCCAAACTGGATACACTCGTAGATCTTGTGGGCGAACTGGTCACTGTTCAGGCCAGCCTGAGTCAAAAAGCCATGACCAGCGAAGATACCGAAATTATCGGTATTGCCGAACAAGTGGAGCGACTAACCGCTGATCTTCGAGACAATACCATGAGTATCCGCATGCTCCCCATCAGTACCACATTCTCGACTTTCAAACGCCTGATTCGTGATTTGTCTGATGAATTGGGTAAGGAAGTCATCATGCATACTGAAGGCGGTAAAACCGAGTTAGACAAAAAGGTCATTGAACGTCTCAACGATCCAATGGTTCACATTATTCGCAATTGTATTGACCATGGTATAGAATCCCCTGATGTTCGCAAAAAAGCAGGAAAACCAGGTTCTGGAACAATTTCATTGGTGGCAATTCATTCTGGAGCCAATGTGTTGATTAAAATTTCTGATGATGGGGCTGGTATCAATCCAGAATCTATTCGATCCATTGCACTTAAAAAAGGCATTATTACCCCGGAGGTTGAACTATCTGAAACAGAAACCTATAACTTACTCTTTGCACCGGGCTTTTCTACTGCAAAAACTGTCTCTGATATTTCCGGTCGGGGGGTTGGAATGGATGTTGTCAAAAGGAGCATTGAAGCCCTTCGCGGTACCATTGAAATTGAAAGTGAAATTGGTGTGGGAACCACCATGACACTTAAATTACCTTTAACCCTGGCAATCATTGATGGTTTATTGGTTGAGATTGGCAAAGAATATTATGTCTTGCCCCTTTCGGCAGTTGAAGAGTGTGTCGAATTAACTGAAGCGGATCGTAATAGATCTAAAGGACGCAATATCGCCTGGGTTAGAGAAGATATTATTCCCTATGTTCCATTGCGGGATATTTTTCAAATTCAAAAACCCAAACCCCTTATTGAACAGGTGGTTATTGTTGAGATTGATGGTGCTATGATTGGTTTTGTTGTGGATAATATTATTGGTGAACATCAAACTGTTATCAAATCCCTGGGGCGCGTATATCGAGGGGCTAAAGAATTCTCTGGGGCAACGATTCTTGCTGATGGCTCAGTTGCTTTGATTCTGGATGTCCATCGCCTGAGCTTATTGGCTGAAAGCCTTGAACGAAAAACAGTTGAGAGTTAATATGGCCTTTACCTACTTTTTTCGAGATATGCAAACTTTGGACATGATCAGGCAACATGTCGTTCCTGTCCTTCGGACACGACGATTTATCCATATTTGGGATGCCGGCTGTGCCATGGGACCTGAGCCATACTCCATTGCCATTATTTTGCGTGAAAATATGGGCCACATGATGTTTAGAAATGTTCGCATTCATGCAACTGATATTGATGGCAGCAACCTCTTTGAAAATATTATCAAGCAAGGCAGTTATCCTGAAGAACAGGTAAAACGCATTCCCAAAGACATCTTAAATCGGTACTTTAAACCGGACTATGCTGGTAATTTCATTATTTCAGAGGAAATCAGACGCGCACTTGTTTTTAAAAAACATAACTTACTGTCCCTTGAACCGGTTCGAGAGGATTTTGGCCTGATTGTTTGTAAAAACGTTTTGTTACATTTTAAAGAAGCAGAAAGAATTGATGTCATCAAAATGTTTCATTCATCTTTAACATCCGATGGCTTCTTTGTTACCGAGCAAACTCAAAAATTGCCAGAGCCTGTTTCACATTTATTTCAACGGGTTCAATCCAACGTACAATTGTTTAAAAAAACGAACAATTGAAAATAAATGAATTGAAAATATTTAACCTGACAGAAAACAGTAATATGTATACATCAAATGTATACTTTGTTCTTGGGACCTGGAATGCCATTGACGACATGAATACCCTGGTAGATGTGGGACGTGATCCACAGGTAATTGACGCCATACTACAAACCCACACCGGGCTGGGAAAACCAAAAGTCAATCAGGTGATATTGACTCATACACATTATGACCATGCCAGCATGCTCCCACAGATTAAACAACGATTTCGGCCATCTGTTTATGCTTACTCTCGTTTTCTTGATGGTGTGGATTATCATTTAACAGATCAGGAAAACCTGCGGCTTGGGGATCAAGTCTGTGAAGTGATCTATTCACCCGGACACAGCCATGATTCCATTTGTGTATACTGTGAAACAGATGGTATCCTTTTTTGTGGAGATACCCCTGTAGTTATCTATACACAGGATGGATCCTATGAAAAAGGATTTATTCATGCATTGAATGTCATCAGCAAAAAAGATGTTCAGATTATTTATCCCGGGCATGGAAAGCCTATCAACAAAAACTGTAATGAACTGATTCAACAGACCCTACGAAATGTGAGAAAAACGAAATGATTATTATTATTGTAAATAACAAAGGTGGCACTGGCAAAACGACAACCACAGTGAATCTGTCAGCAGCATTGGCCCATAATGGGTATCGTGTTCTGATGATTGATCTGGATTCTCAATCATCAGCCTCTGTTTCTCTGGGAATCCCCTGGAACAAGCTTAGACCCTCTATTGCGGATGTTTTATACCAGCAAGTTCCGGTTCATGAGGCCATTCGACGATCAATCATGCCAGGACTGGATATTATTACCAGCGATATTGAACTGGCCAATTGCGATTTAATGCTGTCAGAAGTAGTGGGTAGGGAAAACCGACTCAAAGAAAGTCTTGATGCAGTTACGCCTTATTATGACTTCGTTCTTTGTGATTGCCCGCCATCCATATCTTTATTGTCAGTAACTGCCCTGGTTGCGGCAGATCAATACATTATTCCGGTGACACCCGAATATCTGGCTTTGGAAGGCCTTATCAGCTGGATGAACGTTGTCAAACGTGTTGAAAAAGGCATTGGTACAGCAAACGAACTGATGGGTATTTTATTGACACTGGTCAATCCAGGACTGGGTGACACCAAAAAAATATCAGACCTTATTCGGAGTCATTATCGTCATAAAGTTTTTGACACAGAAATATTAAAGGATGGATTGCTTACACAGGCACCATCACATGGAAAATCCATATTGGAATATGCCCCTACTTCGCCTGGTGCAAAGACATATTTAAAGCTGGCAAATGAGGTAATTAAACGTGCTGGTATCGCCTGTCCTGCCAGGCAGGACCGGCTTTGTGAAGGCAATGAATACCAGCTTAAATCCGGGCAGCTTGGCTGACCATTTTCAGAATTTATGTTTTTCGTGTAGGGACGAAAATCAGGTGCGAACAAAAATTTGTTCTACACGAAAGCAGAATTAAGAATAAACAATAATTGGAGGAAAATTTATGGACAAAAGTATTTTTGAACGAACTGTTCCTGAAACATCAGAACAAGCGTCAGAGCGGCCAACTGAACCGCAATCCACTCCAAGACCTGGTGTATCATCTGCTGAAATGCAAAAAATGCAGACAGCCCTTGATCAGGCAAATGAAAAGGCGCGTGTTTTGGATCTTATCCCTACTCCTGTCATGACAGTTGATAAAAGTTTCAATGTAACATACATGAATAATGCGGGATTGAACGTGTTAAACCAGACTGCTGAAAGTGTTATTGGCCGCCGCTGTTATGAATTATTCAATACAGAGCATTGCAACACACCCAACTGCCAGGTGAGCAAAGCCATGCGGGATAATGGTGTCTTTACCAGCGACACTGTTGCCAACCTGCCATCTGGAAAAGTCCCTATTCGCTATTCAGGATCGCCTATGAAGGATAAAAATGGTAATATCATTGGCGGTGTTGAATATGTGCTGGATATCTCAAAAGAAGTGGCAGTCACACAGGCGGTCATGGATTTATCGGGTGCCGCTCAGGAAGGACGCCTGGACTCTCGGGCAGATCTGGATCAATTTGATGGCAACTATCGCAACATTGTTAAAGGTGTCAATGATACCCTGGATGCAGTGATCAGCCCACTTAATGTTGCTGCAGAATATATTGATCGTATTGGCAAAGGCGATATTCCGGAACGTATTACCGATGACTACAAAGGCGATTTTAATGAAATCAAAAATAATCTTAACCTTTGCATTGATTCTGTAAATGGTCTGATTGCTGAATCAGGCATGCTTACAAAAGCAGCCAAAGAAGGTCAATTGGATATTCGCGGCGATGCTTCAAAATTCAGTGGGGACTATTCCGGTATTGTTCAGGGAGTCAATGATACCCTGGATGCAGTGATCGGCCCCCTTAATGTTGCGGCAGAATATATTGATCGTATTGGCAAAGGCGATATTCCTGAACGTATTACTGATGACTACAATGGCGACTTTAATGAAATCAAAAATAATCTCAACCTCTGCATTGATTCAATCAAAGGGCTTATTTCTGAATCCTCCATGCTGACAGATGCTGCAAAAGCGGGCCAGCTTGATATTCGCGGTGATGCTTCCAAGTTTGGCGGCGATTATGCCAGTATTGTTCAAGGCGTCAATGATACCCTTGATGCAGTGATCAGTCCCCTCAATGTTGCGGCAGAATATATTGATCGTATTGGGAAGGGAGATATCCCAGAACGAATTACTGATAACTACAATGGTGATTTTAACGAAATTAAAAATAATCTTAATCTGTGCATTGATTCTATGAATGGCCTTATTGCTGAAATTCACAAAATGACTGATGTGACCATTCATGGTCGCCTGGATGTTCGCGGTGATCTCCAGAAATTCAGCGGAGATTATGCGGATATTGTTCAGGGGATTAACCAGACTGTTGAAACACTGGTCAGCCATATTGACAAAATACCAACCCCTGTAATGATAATTGATAAAGAATTCAATATCCAGTATCTGAACCAGACTGGCGCCAGTATTATTGGTTTGTCACAAGAACAATTAATTGGACAAAAATGCTACAACCATTTTAAAACCAGTGATTGCCAAAACTCAGGTTGTGCATGTGCCCGCTCCATGATGACAGGTAAAACCGAGACCAGCGAAACCGACGCGCACCCGGGTAAACATGATCTTGAAATAAGCTACACCGGAACGCCTATTCGAGATCAAAAAGGGGAAATTTGTGGTTCCCTTGAAATTGTGATTGATCAAACTGAAGTCAAAAAAGCCATGGCTGATGCCCAGACAAAGGTTGAGTATCTTAACAATGTACCAACACCCATCATGATTGTGGACAAAGAATTTAATGTCCAATTTATGAACCCGGCGGGCGCTCAGGCACTCAATCGAACATCAGAGGCCTGTATCGGGCAAAAATGTTTCAGTTTGTTCAATACAAAACATTGTCAGACACCCGATTGTCAGGTTGCTAAAGCCATGAATCAGAATAGTATTTGCACCAGTGACACCATTGCCAGGCTACCCTCAGGAGAACTGCCCATTCGCTACACCGGTGCCCCCCTAAAAGATGATTCTGGAAATGTGATTGGTGGTCTTGAGTATGTACTTGATATCACAAAAGAAATGGATGTTACCAATGGCGTACTTCATCTGGTTCAGGCAGCATTGGATGGTAAGCTGGATATCCGGGCCAATGCAGATGATTTTGAGGGCAATTATCAGCGCATTGTTTCCGGTGTGAATGATTTACTGGATGCAATCATTCGCCCACTGAATGTTGCTGCTGAATATGTGGATCGCATCAGCAAGGGGGATATTCCTGATAAAATTTCTGATACCTACAAAGGGGACTTCAATGAGATTAAAAACAATCTGAACATGCTCATTGATGCCATGAACCAAATCACGCAACTGGCCCAAGACATTGCTGTGGGCAGAATGAATCTTTCTGTTGAAAAGCGATCTGATCGAGACGCACTGATGATTGCCATTGCTGACATGTTGGCATCCATGAAAAAAATAGTCTCCATAACTACTGAAATCGCAAAGGGTAATTTAAGACTTCAGGTGAAAAAACGTTCGGAAGAAGATGAACTCATGAGCGCATTTAGAAAAATGGTTCGGGATCTGACCAATATTGCTGAAAATGTTCAAACCGCAGCCAGTCAGGTGGCAACAGGCAGTCAGGAAATCAGTGCCAGTGCGCAACAGGTATCACAAGGGTCTACAGAACAGGCCGCCAGCGTTGAAGAAGTTTCCAGCTCAATGGAAGAGATGAGCAGCACTGTATCTCAGAATGCAGATAATGCCAGGGAAACTGCAGCCATTGCCAGTAAAGCTGCTGTGGATGCTCAGGAAGGTGGTAAATCGGTCGTTGAAACTGTCACTGCCATGCGCAGTATTGCTGAAAAAATCAGCATTATTGAAGAAATTGCACGTCAAACCAATATGTTGGCATTAAATGCTGCCATTGAGGCCGCACGTGCTGGTGAACATGGTAAGGGCTTTGCTGTGGTTGCTGCTGAAGTTCGCAAGCTTGCGGAACGAAGTCAATCTGCTGCTAAGGAAATCAGTACCTTATCTGGTACGAGTGTTGAAATTGCTGAAAAGGCCGGCAAGGTCATTCAGGAAATTGTGCCTGGTATTCAAAAGACAGCAGAGCTGGTTGAAGAAATCAATGTATCCAGTTCCGAACAGGCAGATGGCATTCAGCAGGTTACAAAAGCTGTCCAGCAACTGGATCATGTAATTCAGCAAAGTGCCAGTATTTCCGAAGAAATGGCATCAACCAGTGAAGAACTGACCGCACAGGCAGAGCAGTTACGAGAAGCATCGGCATTTTTCAAAATTGATAGTAGAGTCGCTCCGGTCCAGCAGCCGCAACAATCGCCCAGGCAGAGTTTCAAGCAAGAACAGATTCCAACACAGCGTGCGTCGGCACCAGTGTCCAAAAATCAATTTGAATTTTCTGAGGACGATTCAGGGGTCATGTTGGATATGAGTGATGATGATGAAAATGATTTTGAACGCTATTAAGAAAGGAGAGGCTTATGGCAACAGAGGAATCCATTCAATCCAATCAATATTTGACTTTTGTTTTGGATGAGGAAGATTTTGCCCTTGAAATCATGAAAGTCAAGGAAGTTTTGGACTTTATCAACATTACGCGCGTCCCACGAATGCCTGCCTATCTTTGCGGCGTGATAAATCTCCGCGGCAATGTCGTTCCGGTAATTGATTTGCGGCTCAAGCTTGGCATGACAAAAATCCAACGCACTGTGGATACCTGCATCGTCATCATGGAAATCCATATTGATGGCGAACTGGTCCAAATGGGCGCACTCACCGATGCTGTTAAAGGCGTGATCGAATTGGAAGCCAAAGACATTGTGTCTGCTCCAAAATTGGGCACACGCCTCAATACAGACTTTATCCGGGGGATGGGCAAACAGGACGAACAATTTATTATCATCCTGGATATTGACAGAGTATTGTCTGCTGATGATATTGCAATCTTACAGGATGTTGCAGATCAAAACCAGACATCTGAATAGTTCAGTTTTACTGAAAGTGTGTTGATTTGGGTGTTTGAGCGGGTCTGGCAGACCTGTTCAAATATCCAACCAACCCAATTATAGGAGCAACACTAGAATGCCGCAACACAATCCAGTCACACCACCAGCAATAAAAGAGATGTCAGACAGAGATTTTACGCTCTTCAGTAGATTTATTTATGATCAATGCGGCATCAAGTTGCCACAGATCAAAAAAACAATGCTGACAGTTCGTCTTTCAAAACGCCTTCGCGCTTTAAAGATAGCATCATTTAAAGACTACTACAAATTCATTACCAGCGATAAAGGACGAGAAAAAGAACTGGTGGACATGATCAATGTGGTTACCACCAATAAAACCAATTTTTTTCGTGAATCCAAGCATTTTGACTTGTTGGTTCAAAAGGTCGTTCCAGAATTGCTTCAATGCCAGCCCGATCTCAGGTATAAATCATTGAACATCTGGAGTGCAGGCTGTTCGACTGGTGAAGAACCCTACACCATTGCAATGGTCATGGATGAATATATCAATAACCATGTGTATTTGAACTATGCAATCCTTTGCTCAGATATTTCGACCCGCGTGTTGCAAAAAGCCTCAAAAGGCATTTACGAAGATGCTTTGCTTGAAGGCATGCCCGGTCAATATCTCCGAAAATACATGATGCGAGGAAAAGGCAACAACAAGGGTAAGAATCGCGTGGTTCCAGAATTGAGAGATCGCCTGACATTTCGTCGGATCAATTTAAATTCTGGCCCAGATTTTGGTATAAAAACATTGATGCACGTTATTTTTTGCCGCAATGTGATCATTTATTTTGATAGAGAAACACAAATTAAACTATTTAACAAGTACTACCGGCAATTACATCCTGGTGGATACTTGTTTATCGGTCATTCGGAAACGCTTCATGGTATCAATGATCAGTTTATTCCAGCGGATGTTTCTGTATATCGAAAGCCTTTATAGGTCGAAACAAATGGTAATTCTGAACATTTCAAGCCCGCCTGAACCAATAATCACAAATGGGTTGAAAGCCCAATTTTTGATATAAATTGATGGCAGCATGATTGTTTGAATCCACATGCAGTTGTGCATGGATGGCACCATTTTGATATGCATTCTTTAGAATTGACTGAACCAGAATTTTTGCATATCCCTGTCTTTGGAAGGACGCTTTTGTTCGAATATCGAAAATACCCAGGTGTTTTCCTGTCTGAACTCCCAATCCACAAGTCACAGGTGTTTGATTGACCTCTAAAACCAAAGGATATGTTTGTAGATGAATTGCCTTAAAAAATGCCCCATAAATCCTGGCTTCATTTTCAGAATATCCGGCGATGCGCTTTCGGTTTAAAGGCCAATCGTCTGATTGCTTTATCATGCAATGACCTGGATGGTTGGCATTGCCACTTTGCATCTTTTCAATATCCATTGTCATCCAACGTGTGGGAAGCACCTTTTTATACGCCATTGCCTGTAATAAAATGTCCAATCTTTTGTTGTGAGGCATTATTTGAAAAAGATAGGCGTATTTTTTTTTGCGATATACAGATTCACATCTTTTTATTTTTTCATGCGTGTTAATGTAGCCATTCCTTAAAGGATAAACACAGTTACAACGATAGGTATAAGGATTGAACAATCGCATTATCCATCCATCATAAATAAGATGTTCCTTAGCTGGCCACATATGGATGGCTGCTGTTCGTAAACTTTGTGGGGGAATACATACTTCTCGTGGATTGTGTTTTTGTATCTGACTGACTTTATGCATTTGTTTTACTAAAAATGATTCCTTATTTGCCTTGTTCATTTTGTTTTGACCTCTTGAGCATTTTTGCATAATGATGTAAGATACAATTTTTATAGAAAATTGCAAGGGGGAGTTGGGGGGACAACAATTAACCTCCAACGCCCTAAAGAATAGAAAGGAAAAAAAATGTCAGAAACCAATGATGATAACAATGAACTGACCTATTACAAAGGGGATGTCATATTTTCTGAAAAAGATGATACAGATATTGCATACCTGATTAAGCGCGGTAAAATCAGCCTTTATCGAAAAATTGATGGGGCAGACTTTTTTGAAAAAACGCTTCATACTGGCGATTTGTTGGGTGCAGTAGAGATCATCCAGAAATGCCCACGACTGTTTACAGCCAAAGCTGATGAGTTTTCAAGTCTGGTTAAAATAAATCCCAATGTTTTAAAAGTAATATACAAAGACAGTTTACCCCTGGCCAAAACCATGCTGACACAAATGGCTGCACGCATTCAAGAACTTGAACTCGGCATTGCACCATTAAAAAAGAAAGCAAAGCTTGCCGACCATTTTATTTCCTCTGGTTCTGATAATGATACTGCCAGCAAAAACTTTATGAAAAAAGAGTTTCGTAAAGGTGAATTTATTTATCAGAAGGGTGAAGACAGTAATTGTGCATATCGCATTAGAAATGGTTTTGTTGACTTGATCTTTGATCATGATACAGAAGACCCAAAGATTGAAAATCTCAAAGCAGGCGACATGTTTGGTGAAATAGGCGTGATTAGTGGTGAAATGCGAGACCATACCGCAAAAGTCAGTGGGGATATTTGTGAACTGGAGCGTATTGATAGAATTACCCTCAAAAATATGATTCGGGATACCCATCCGGTAATCAAGAATGTAATGGATAAAATTATTGAAAGACTGCAAACTGTTGAGCAAAAAGTTTCTCAATTTCATATGTTTGATAATATCTTTTTAATTTTTACCACTTTCTTGTTCCGACAGGCCACTGAAAACGATGAGTCACTCAGTCAGCCAGAACCCAAATACAATATCAAGGGGATGGCATCACAAAAAAGAAAAAAAATTGACAAGGTTCTCACCCTGGGCGAAATCACAAAAAGAGTCAAAGATATTTTACTTCAGTTGCGGGCCATGCATTTAATTGATATTGATGAACCCGACGATCCCAAATATCGAAACTCAACCAAAATTACTGTCAAAGATGTTCGGCTTTTTCTCAAAAAAGCTCAGCAATCTTATGATAAGTATTTAAAAGAACAAAAAGCGCAGTAGCCGCAAACGCCAATTGCGGTGAATGCTTTAATTTACAAAAAGGAACGATGAAAACATGCAAATAACCTGTGATGAATGTCAGGGAAAATTTCGCATTGCTGACGAAAAAATCCCTGAAAACAAATCAATCACCATTTTATGCCCAAAGTGTAAGAAAAAAATTCGTGTAAAAGGGCGTATATCAGCAAAACCCTCTGACAATAATAAAGAAACCATGTCTTTGCCCTTTGATGTTTTAGGAGATGAACACACAGCTTTGTTATGTTTTGAATCGGAAAACTCTGGCGCAACTATCCAGAAAAATCTGGCGACTATGGGATTTAAAACTGTGTATGCAAAAAATAGCAAAGATGCCATAAAAATGACCCGATTTCATCCATTTGATCTTGCGGTGATTGATGACGCTTTTGATTCAACAACTGACACTCATATTTTGAATCATTTGCAATCATTGCCAATGGTATCAAGACGCAATCTTTTTGTGGCATTTGTCACAGATACATTGCGCACAAATGACTATATGGGGGCTTATTGCCAGAGTGCTAATCTTATAATAAACCGAAAGCAAATGAGTGATTTTAAAACTATTTATAACCAGGCAGCAAAAGAAAATGATGCCTTTTATTCGGTTTACAAAGAAACCTTGCAAAAATTTGCTTAAACCTGAACATAAATAATATTGCAATCCCCCAATAAAACATGTTATAATATTACATTTTTAATGCTAATAATTTCATATAATAGCAAAAAAATTACTCTAACTATTTGATATTAATATGATTTAGAATATGGCATAATAATTGCTTTGATCAATGATTATTGCGATAGTAATCATATTGGAATATAATTTCAGGAGAATTCTAGTGAAAATTGCAATCATGCTCAAACCGGATCCGCGCATAGAACAAAAAGCGCATGAACTTGTACAATGGTTTGATGAGCGGAAAGTGGAGACAATCATTTTGCACAGCAGCCCTCCATCAGCAAATTTATTAAATGATCCACCCATTCAGGAAATGCCTGCTAATGTTAGTGTTGTCTTTGTTTTGGGGGGTGATGGGACTTTTTTGAATGCTGTACGATGGATAGGGAAACAAGATATACCAGTTGTGGGTGTCAAGTTTGGTCGAATTGGTTTTTTGTCAGAAACAACTGAGGAGTATTTGATTCCACTGGCTGAAGCCATTTTCCATAAAAAATATAGTATCGAAAAACGCATGCGTCTCAAAGCTACGCTTCAAACCAATGACCAGATAAAAACAGCACAATACGTATTAAACGATGTGGTGATTAACAAAGGCACGCTGGCACGACTGGCCAGTATTCAGACATATATTGATGGTCATGACCTGACGACATACAAAGCAGATGGATTGATCGTTTCTACCCCCACTGGTTCAACTGCTTATTCATTGGCTGCCGGCGGTCCAGTGGTTCATCCTGCCTTATCAGCCATTATGATGACTCCCATATGTCCATTTACACTGACCAATCGGCCATTGATTATTCCAGATATTGCCAGGATTGAAATTAAAATGGTACAGGATTCTACCGATATCCTGGTTACCTTTGATGGACAAACTGGATTGCCAATCACCGATCAAGATAGATTGCTTATAGAAAAAGCAGATTATCCGGTCAGCATGATTAAAATGCCGGACAAAAACTATTTTGATGTTTTAAAAACAAAACTTCGCTGGAGCGGAGGAAGATAAACCATATAATTTGTATTAGATTATTATCCATTTTTATTCATTATGAAAGGAGATTTTTACTTATGAAAACAATCGTAAAAATTGGTTGGATATTGTTAATTTTTTCTTTTTCAACCCTGCTGGTTACAGGTTGCGGACCCACCAGAATTAAACTGTACCCTGATGCCGAAGATCCTTTATTGGAGTTTACGCTTCAAGGCAATAGCTATGAAAAAATTGCTGTTATTCCAGTCACTGGTTTTTTATCCAATTTGCCACAGGAATCCTTTATGCATACAAAGCCTGGTACTGTTCAGGATTTTAAAGCAAAACTAAACCTTGCCGAACGTGATCCATATGTGAAAGTGGTATTGCTTAAAATTAATTCACCTGGTGGTACAGCAACTGCCAGTGATATTATGTACAAAGAATTGATCAATTTTAAGGAGCGAACCGGAAAAAAAGTGGTATCTATATTGATGGATGTTGCCGCATCTGGCGGATACTATGTTGCATTACCATCAGATATGATTATTGCCCATCCCACAACGATTACAGGTTCGGTGGGTGTGGTCATGTTTAATTTGCAGTTAAAAGAACTGATGGATAAAATTGGTGTTGACATGCAGGTTTCAAAGTCTGGAAAAAATAAAGATATGGGATCTCCCTTTCGTAAACCCAGCCCGCGTGAAAAAGATCTATTACAAGACCTGACTCGACAACTGGGAGACCAATTTGTTTCTCTGGTAAAAAAACATCGGAATCCCAATACCCAACAATTGAATGAAATTTCATCTGCACGCATTTTTTCTGCAAAAGATGCCCAACAGTTAAGGCTGATTGATCAGGTGGGATATATTGATGATGCCATTCAGACCATACGCAGTATGGCCAATCTGCCGAAAAATATTCGGGTGATTATGTATCGTCGGGTATACTATCCAAATGACAATTTGTATAATAATCTTTCAGCGCAAATATCCAATCAAGGTTTATCTTTGATTAATGTTGAGCTGCCCGGACATTTGGGCAAGCTTGATGATGGTTTTTACTATTTGTGGGCTCCCGGGCTTGATTAACTCGGTAAGAAATTCTTTTTTTTAAACAATATCCTCATTTTATAGATCGAACAAACAAAGTAAGGACGTGTAGAGACGTAGCATGCTACGTCTTTACAATACATTCATATCAATAATGGGGAACTTTTTTTTCGAGTCTTCCTAAGCTATTATAAAAGGTAACATCAATGGAATCGTTTTTGGACAATCAACTGATGACATCTGATTCAGCATATTTTAATTGGATGATCCACCCCAAAATTAAATCAGATGTTGAATCAATGATCTATGCCAAACAAATGGTATTTATCCTTTCAGTTGGTGTGGTATTTTTTCTGGTCAATGCAATAAAATGGTTTATATTGGACCATTATGCCCTTGCTTTAAGCCTTGTGGTTATTGAAATTATCACAATTGGCATGTTGGTGCTTATCAAAATGACCGGACTCTATAAGCCTTTTGGTCATGGCATGCTGATCGTTTTAACATGGCATTTTTCATTTTTGTTATATCTTTCAGGTGGCATTCAATCGACAGCCATTACATGGATGATCGCCATTCCAGTGTTTTCATCAACCTTGTGCGATTCACGGTCAGCCATTGTCTGGACGGCTATTTTACTTATCGTACTTGGTATTTTTTTGTTTCTACATATCAATCATTACGTTTTTCCCAGGCTCAACTTATCCGATGCTGCCCTTTTTAGGGCCCATCTGGCCAATACTATTGGGCCCATTATTGCTGTGTTTTTATGTTCCTGGTTTGCAAACAGCCAGATTAGAAAAGGACTTCAAATACAAAAATATGCCATTGTTTTTCAAGAAGAAACAAATCAGCGCCTTGAAGAATTATTTGACCGTATTGGCAATAGCAGCAAAACATTACAGGAAACATCAGACTTTCTCAATCAAACATCTGACACATTAAAAAAACAATCGAATGATATCAGTTATCAAAACAGTCAGGCATCGGAAGCAACTAAAAAAACAATTGAAAACATGCAGAATATGGACAAGGATACCAGTGATATCAGTGCACAGATTAACTCACTATCAGAATCAGCCCACTCCCTTTCCTCACACATGAAAGATATTAATGATACCACAGCCAACATGTCTAAATATATGAACGATATGGCATCATCAGCTTTTAACATGTCTGATTCAGTCAACGACATTGCCGGTTCTATTGAAGAAATGAACAAATCTATCGCAGGCATTTCAGACAATGCCAGTCGTGGAAAAACAGTGAGTCAGGATGCATCCGGTAAGGCTGATAAAGCATCTGAAATTATTCATTCTTTGGGCAACTCAGCCAGGGAGATTGGCGATGTTGTCGAATTGATCAAAAATATTGCCTCACAAACCAATCTATTGGCATTGAATGCAACCATTGAAGCTGCCGGTGCGGGTGAAACTGGAAAAGGCTTTACTGTTGTTGCCAATGAAGTAAAAGAACTGGCACGTCAGACAAGTCGTGCCACCGAGGAAATCAGAGAAAAAATTGAAAGCATGCAGACCAACACTGATATGGCCATTAAATCCATTGGCGATATTGTTGATGTGGTTGAGGAAATTAATATGATCATGGTCTCTATTGCCTCTGCTGTTCAACAACAAACTGAAACCACTGATGGCATTTCTGATACCCTTGCTGATAGTGCCACTGCTGCTCGATCTGTTTCTGATAATATTCAAAAAGCAGCAGAACGAATTGATCAAATATCCAATAAAATTGGTGAGATGTTAAAACTTGGCATGACTGTATCCAAGCAACTGGATAATGCAGCCCATGTAACTGACAGCATTGCTCTAAATGCATCTGAAGCGTATAAACAAACTGATCAGATCACTGAAAATGTGAACACACTGAGCAGTGCTGTCAGTCATTTTGGGGAAAATGCAAGCCAGATAAAATCCCAGGCTGTTCAACTGGCAAAACTGGTCATGCAGCTCAGAGCGGATATCAACAAATAAGTATGAAGGTATCAATTATTATCCCCGCATATAATGAATCACCCACCATTGGCAATTTGCTTAACGAGGTTCAACTGTATTATCCAGAAGCTGAATTGATTGTTATTGATGATGCATCATCTGATAACACCGCTAAAATTGCCAGAGCTGCGGGTGCAACAGTTTTTTGTCACCCATACAACATTGGTAATGGGGCTGCAATCAAAACAGGCATTCGACAGGCCACTGGCGATATTTTTGTTTTTATGGACGCTGATGGTCAGCATGCACCGGCGGATATTCAGAAACTATTGGCCCCCATACCAGAATATGACATGGTTGTTGGGGCCAGAAAAAGGAAATATAAATATTCATGGATCAGAACCTTTGGTAATTCCATATACAATGCCCTGGCATCTTATGTGGCTGGATTCCAGGTTCAGGATCTAACATCCGGATTTCGGGCCATTAAAAAAGATGTGGTTCAAAAATATGTGTACTTGTTACCCAACACCTATTCATACCCCACTACATTGACTTTGACTGTTCTAAAAAGCGGTCGCAGCCTGGCCTATGTGCCAATTGAACCGGTCAAACGTCTTTCAGGAAAGAGCCAGATCAAGATATTTAAAGATGGGGTTGGCTTTTTTATGATTATATTAAAAATTTGCACATTATACTCACCTTTAAGAATTTTTTTTCCATTGAGTCTATGCTTTTTTGGCGCCGGGCTTTTCTGGTATGCCCGAACATGGTTGATACAGGGACGATTTACCAACATGGGGGCATTACTTTTTTCAACGTCTGTGATTGTATTTTTGATGGGACTGATTTCTGAGCAAATCTGTCAGATGCGCTTAGAAAAAAGTGAATAATCTATGCCTAAAACGCACGGGCGAAATGGAGCGGGATGTTTATTTTTATTTTCTTGACCAAATTCCCAAATATCACCATGTGCATTTGCTTTTTGGGCAAGTTTAAATTGTGGCTTTGCTATTAAATATATTACCTCATAAGTTGGTAA